>Ga0256405_10003405_pt1 | contig 32840 bp, 32 predicted proteins | sample RumenRJG_02DNA_FD_189096 | JGI IMG/M metagenome (GOLD analysis project Ga0256405, IMG submission 189096) | Bovine rumen microbial communities from Lethbridge, Alberta, Canada - RJG_02 | ecosystem: Host-associated > Mammals > Digestive system > Stomach > Rumen | place: Canada: Alberta...
CAAGGAAGACGAGGAAGGGGTAAGGAACATGTGCAGATCGATTGAAGAGATGTTGAAAGAGTATGGCGAAGAAGTAGCAGAGAAAACGACAAAGCAAAACAAGCTGGAATTTGCCAAGCGGATGATTAACGCAGGAAAAATACCACTCGAAGAAATAGCAGAATATACAGGTTTGAGTATCGAATCAGTCGAGAAACTTGCGTCTGAAGTGAGGAAGTGATTTTTCGGGTGAAGAAGATGTGTCTGACCGAGTAAGATGTACTGTAATATTGTAAATTCAGAAGGAATCTTGAGCAACTGTCTGTTTGAGACAGCCAATCGAGGTTCCTTTTCTTATTGCCCGCTTATAACGGAATTGTATATGGCTTCAAGTGAAGCTTCTCTTTCGGATTTCCTTTTCACCTGACATTCCCAGACTGTGATGACACGCCACCCCTTGTTTTGGAGGTCTGCAATGTCTTTTGCATCACGCTCCCTGTTTCTTTTGATTTTTGCCTCCCAGAATTCGACATTGGAGGAGGGAAGGCGGAAATAACGGCAGCCTTCATGTCCGTGCCAGAAGCAACCGTTGATGAAAACGACAGTGTGGTACTTGGGAAATACGATATCAGGATGTCCGGGCAGCTTCTTGTCATTCTTTCTGTACCGCAAACCCATTGAGAAAAGGTACTTCCTGACAAGAATCTCTGGACTTGTATCCTTCCCTCGGATTTTTGACATTATGTAATGTCGCTTTTCAGGCGTCACGGTGTCCAAAGAGCTGCCTCCATATCTCATCCAATATCATAACGGCATCTATCAGTCAATTATTGAGTTGTGACTATCAAGGGTGCACCATTATGACAATGATATCTTTGTTGAAACAAAGGGGAGTCTTGTGCCTCTGCCACAAGAGAGAGTCCGAACGAGCAGAGAAAGAACGCCCCATATGATATTCAACAGTTCAGATATTCTTCTTGTATGTGTTACGAGCGTTTTCATTAATCTCGGCCGCAGCAACAAATCTAAACATTCCTGTCATTAGAAATCCGTAACTAAGACCACCGGTGCCGGCGAACAAATCAATGGTGTTGAACATTTACCCACTCCTCATCGTTTTCGGCAGAAACAAGTGCAAGTGAATCACTACCAGAAAGCATTTTTACCCTGGATTCTGGACATAGGCTCTGGTTTTGTATTGTTAAATATTCCTATCGAACGGTATTTTATGTTCCCCGTGCTGATCGTAGATGTAATAATACCAGGTTACATTACCTTTCCGGGTTCTCGGGAACAAAACGAATCTGTCATCTTCCAAGTTTCTTTCCTTTCACGCGAGTTGTTTCGAGTCCAGAAAACGGGGATTTCAGTACTGCTGGCTCTTGTTGCTGGCTCCGAGTGCTTTCGGTGCAACAATAAAATGAAATCCTCAGTCATCAGAAGGATTTTCGTCTTTGAGCGGACAGGGAATCGAACCCTGGACCCGCAGATTAAGAGTATCCAACGGGCTTGTATCTCTTGAATCCTAAAAGACTTATTTTGTGCTTCCGTACCGAAATAACCCTTTGTTTCTCTTGCATTTGATTGTATCACGCGATGTTTCCGTGTGTCAGCAGCAAACAGTTTGCTTTCATCGTTTTTCTACATTCTGTTGCTGACTATTTTGCTGGCTCCGAATGCTTTCTACTTCAACTTGCATTATTTGTTATGATAAAATATGCCTTATGGATATCGTTTCATTATTTAGCGGAGCTGGGGGATTGGATTTAGGACTCATTCAAGCTGGCAACAGGGTTATATGGGCTAATGATATTGATCTCAACGCAGTTGAAACGTATAGAAAAAACATCGGTAGTCATATAGTCCATGCGGATATTAAAGATGTTGATTTAAAAACAATTCCTTATGCAGATGTCGTTGTCGGTGGCTTTCCCTGTCAGGGTTTTTCTGTGGCAAATATGAAACGATCAACGGATGATGAGAGAAATCAACTTTACTTGTTTTTTAAAGAAGTTGTATCCGTTAACCAGCCTCTTTTCTTCATAGCCGAGAACGTAAAAGGGATACTCTCTCTAGATCACGGCAACGCTATAAAAACAATTGTTGAGGATTTTGAATCAGCAGGGTATCTTGTAGTGTATCGTCTTGTTAACATGGCTGATTATGGGGTTCCTCAAACTCGGCAAAGAGTCATTATCGTCGGACAAAAACGCAGTTTAAGTAATCACTTTCTGTTCAAATTTCCTTCTCAAACTCATTCCAGTAATGGGGAGAATGGTTTTAAAAAGTGGGAATCAATCAAATCTGCAATTTCTCATTTTCCGGATCCAGATTCTCCCAATAGCGTTCTAAATCACAAATACTCGGCATATAAAGTTGAATTCAGGAACTTTACTGCTCATCGAGAGACAGATCCAGACAAGCCCTCGCCCACAATTCTTGCACGAGGAAATGGCGGCGGTGGTGTATGCGCCATTCCGCATTACAATGGGAAAAGGCGTCTTTCGGTTCGTGAAAGTGCTTCAATTCAAACCTTCCCTGAGTCGTTTGAATTTATTGGGTCTCTTGGTTCTTGTTACCGACAGATTGGCAACGCTGTTCCTGTTCAGTTTGCAAAGCTTCTTGGTGAAGAACTGATCAGATTGGAGAGTCAAGTAAAATGAAGGTTGTCTCATTATTTAGCGGTGCAGGAGGACTCGATTTAGGCTTTATTCTGGCCGGCCATTCAATTGTATGGGCAAATGATCTCTATGGTGATGCGGTTGATACTTACAAGAAGAATATAGGGAACCATATTGTTTTAGGAGACATTAAAACAATTCCATCCGATATGATTCCTGATTGTGATATTGTTATTGGTGGGTTCCCGTGCCAGGGTTTTTCTGTGGCGAATGTGAAGAGACATACAAGTGACTCAAGGAACGCATTATACAAAGAACTCCTCAGAGTTGTCTCTGACAAAAAACCAAGTTTTTTTCTTGCTGAAAATGTGAAAGGGTTGCTAAGCATTGGTAATGGTGAAGTCATAAAAATGATTGTTAGAGACTTCTCTGAAATTGGATATAGGGTACAGTACAAACTTTTGAATACAGCTGATTTTGGGGTACCCCAGATACGACAGAGGGTAATAATTGTTGGGGTTCGGGATGATTTAGAATATGAGTTTAAATTCCCACTCCAAACTCATAATAAACAAGGAAGTAATGGGCTCAAACGATGGAAATCCGTAATGGACGCTATTGGCCATTATCCGAATCCTGACTCTCAAAATGATTTGCCCAATCATGAGTATTCACATTACAAACTTAACATGAATGGTTATATTGGGCATCGCCCATTACAAGCAGATTTGCCATCACCAACGATTACTGCCCGTGGAGACGATAAGGGTGGAGTTGTAATCCATCCACATCCCAACGGAAACCGGAGGATGACCTGTCGAGAAGTTGCGGCAATACAGTCTTTCCCTGATGACTTTGTTTTTTGTGGTACAAAATCCTCTGTTTACCGACAAATTGGCAATGCCGTTCCACCTCTATTTGCATGTCAGTTAGCAAAACAATTCCCACTGGAGGCTCCTGATGCTTGACCGGAATTTTGTCCCAACAAAACCTTTTCCTTCTTTCAAATGGAAATGGGCTTCTCTTCAGTGCACAGAAAGCATTAATGACCCTGTTGTTTTGCTTGGTGTTCTCTTCAGAATGAATAAGTTCGATTCGACGGGGATTAAATTCAGCTCAGAGCAATTTGGACAAGAATTACAACAACTCGAGGATGATATTAGAGATTCCATTAGTATCAACCTTGGTGGCAGGGTTGGAGAAAGAAACATTATCCGTAATTCTGGACAGTATTGGAAAGCATTGAATCTAATCCCTAGTAACACACGAGGAGAAATAGAATTAACAGAGTTCGGAAGGAAAGTTGCAAATAGGCAAATATCTCAGACAGAGTTTTCTGCAATAATTGTTAAAACTTTTACACTTCCTAATCCGGCCATCCAAAGCAAAGAAGAATGCGACCTGTGGTTGCGTCACGGCTTAAGGATTCATCCTTTACATATCATTCTAAGTATTCTCATGCGCTTGTATGAGAAAGACAGAGAATCTGCGTATCTTACAATTCTCGAATTAACTGAAATAGTTATTCCTTTATCAGGATGCGGATCTGCTTCAATCGACGATTATGTTTCCTTCATAGAGTTATACCGTCTAGGTAATTTGGACCTATCCCATTGGCCCAATTGTTGCACTGGGGCAAATGATGTCAGGATTGCTCGAGAGTTTCTCCTTTTTCTTGCGAATTATGGTTATGTGCTTAAATCACATGACCGCTTAAAAATACGTGAACAATTCTACATTAATTCGTTAATTATAGATGAAATAAAAGAAATACTATTTGAGCCGATTGAAGCAGGTGTCCTGCTTGAGATAGAAAGAAAAAGATCTAACGGAACTAGAAATAATAGACCGAATCAAAGGGCTTTCCGTAGGGATGTTCTTGACGCTTGTAAACGGTGTGTAATCACTAACTTTGAAATGCCTGAGATTCTTGAGGCAGCACATATCAAACCTTTTAAATATCATGGTGAAGACACAATAGCCAATGGATTTGCCATGCGAACTGATATTCATATTCTTTTCGATACAGGGCATCTTAGAATTTCAGATCAGGGTATTATTGAATTGTCGCAAACTGCTCGATTGGATTATGGAAGCGCCATTCCTAGAAGAATTGAAATACCTGATTTTATCAATAGAGATTTCCTAAGATGGCGCTGGGAGAACTACAACGGAATCTAAATACTACTAATCAATATGGGTTATTATGAGCGGAAGACAATTAATACGTGAGCATCATCTTCATCTCTTTTAACTCTATATTTTGTTACCGTGGTCTTATCTGCAACATCTCCAAAAACACGCTTCATTAAGTTCGCATTAGAGATTTCCAAGCCTCCAATAGTTTTCCCGTCAACAATCTTTTCTTTCACCGGAATACAATTAAGGTTAGCATTTTTGTTCCAGAACCTAATTCCAACGATATTCATATTCTTATCATCTTCCATGAACTGCACATATTTGTAGTTCTCTCTCTTTGTATCCATCAAATCACAAGCTGCTTTATTCAAAGATAGTTTCTTGTGTCCGACGCTTACGGAGGGGATATTCTTCCCGAGTTCGTTCTCTTCAATCTGTACTGTTACCCATGCCATAACTGTTTTCTCCTTTGCCTAATGGCCTTATTTCACATATTTTAGGAATTCTTTTACCAGTGCATCTGCCATGCTCTCTACCACTGGTCGCCTCGTTTCGTTCAATGATTTCAGATCGTTGTTATCAGCTTCAGTGGATAATGCCATTTTGAGTAGTATCCTCTCGGAAACGAAATCAACTAGATTAACTGATATGTCCATGCTCTTGACACCACCACCTGCGGTATACGTATATAAATCCCCAATTTCAATTGTCATCATTAAATCAGACTTTGATTCCAAATAAAGATCTAACACCTTCTGAAAATCTTCTTCTTTTAGGTCACAGATATCCACATAATCGGTAGTTAAATATGTTTTAATTCCCTTTGGCTTAAACCTTTCCCCAATAGCAGTTTCAATTGTTCTATTCCACATAAAGTTGCCAGAATCAGAGATGATCCATATCGCTGATTCTTTATCAATCAAAACCTTACCGATGTTCGATGATTCTGCATATGTGGCATACGTCTGGGCAGATGCACACGATACAAATATTACAAATAAGAGAATACATATGGCCATCTTGGCCGTTCTGTTTTTCATTACGGTCCTCCTTTGAGTTTATGAACTATGCTGTGTTTTAAGTATTAAGTTTTCTTTATCTTCTCAAAGAACATATGCCTATCGATGATGTTCTTTTGTACATTTACCGTCTTGTACCCCGCATCAAGCCAAGCTCTGCAATGGTGATGCTGTCCGTTTTCATTGTTGGCCCAGAATGACGGGTGCCTTTGGAAGCTGACAGGGAGAGGGAAACCTAATATTTCTTCCATCTCAGCAAAAGTCATATGGACAACGTCATCATCTTTTTGAGATAAGTATTCAAATAATGGCCTGTACTTCCGCTGCTCCTCGGTTGGATCTATTACGAGAGAGTTCTCTGACATGAAACACCGTATGGCGATGTCCGCCGGCTCATTAATGGAAACAGATTCTGTGGATGCGGCAGCACAATTGAACAATTGATCCAATGATTCATACAAAGCAGGACCAGGAAGATTAATCGTAACTATTTTTGAAATATCATCTCTATTCTTTATGAAAAATGAATAACCAGGGACTTCTTCCTCATTCACATCCAGTTGAAAAACATAGAAGGAAATCGCCTCATTGTACTCTGCAACGAATCCAGCTACAGCTTCGTCATCATGAACAACCTTTCCATCATTACGTCTCCACTCAAGCCTATCTCTGTTACTAAGGTACAATAATGTTTCGAAGAATCCATAGAGTCTCATTTTGTCAGAATCTGCTATTTTGTTGAAATCCATTGAAACGAGAGAGTCAATCGAGACCTTAAATTTGTCTGATGCTGTCAGTAGAAGATCTATTATTGGAGAAGATTCATTTTTGGAATCATTTGCAAGCCTCGATAGATATCCCTGACTTACACCGGCGTCTTTTTCAATATCACCAATCCTGAATCCATACCACCGTGCTAATGCTTTAATATTTGACCCAATTCTTTTTCTACTTATTGTTCGCTCCATTTGTACCTCGCAAATAAAGAATAAGGGTGCATTTACGAATTAATCAAGTAAATAATGTTTTAAAACATTGATAATTGAATATTTATCATTTATTTGTTTCAAGATTCAAATTGCGATGTTTGTGCGGTTAATATACCCTGTTTGATTTCCCATTTTTACGCGTGCAACCCCGCGCCCGGTACACATAAGAACGGCTCTGAGGATTTTGCCTCCCCCCCCCCTTGGGGTGTATCGTGAAAGTATTACATGACTCGAAATAAAGACTTAACTACACTCCAAAGTGGGGTGTGTAAGTTAAAAGTCATAAGTAATTCTGTTTAACTGAATGCCTTTAGACATTTCGACAGTCATAAGTCATTACCGAGAAATCCTAAATGCTCGGCCTCCGTGTTGCAGATTGCCCAAAGGTAGTCCTGCGGTTTTGCATTCTTTCCCTTCTTTGGGATATCCCCGACGGGCTCCGGCTTGAGAATGATTCCGTTGTTCCATAGTCTTGAGAACAGACCCTTGTTTGGGGCATGCGTCTCCTGAACAGCCTTCTTATGTGTCCAGCCACAATCGGATTTGAGGTATTCGATACAATCCAGTCTGTTGAAAACCCATCTGTCCCCATCCTGCCTTGCATTGTTTTCCCAGAAGTCCCTCAAAAGAAAAAGGTCCTCCGTCATCTGCGATTTTGCCTCTGTGCTTTCTGAGGGAAGGTTGTCGAGATTCCAGTCTGTAAGAACAAGACTGGTGATTATGTCCCCGACATCGGACATACCCACATTGACAGTCTCAAGCCTGAGAAGTTTGCCCTTGAGTTCTTCTCCGTCCTTATTCTTCTCGTGGGAAATCTTGACTCCGGCATCACCGAACTTGGATATGCGCACATCCATATCAGAGGCGCCCTTGAAGTTGACGGAACCTTTCAGAGTCTCTCCATTCGACTTGGAGGTATGGTGGACAACCATAATGTTTGAATTGAAAATGGCAGCCAGAGAATTGAAAGCGTTGATGTAGGAATCCGCGTCAATCTGTTTGTTCTCATCTCCTTCGGTGAATCTGGCCTGTGTGTCTATAATCACCAGATCCGGGATAAAGCCGCCATCGACCTGTGTCCTCAGCCTCTCCGAGATATTCAGGATTGTTCCCTCCCGGTTCGGCTTTTCCCAACTGTTGGTGTAGATGCAGAAGTTCTCAGAATCCTCCTTGATTTCGTGGAAAAGCTTCCATGCCCTGATTCTCTTGCGCACCCCGTTGATGCCCTCTCCGCAGAAGTAGATGACTTTGCCTTGTATGATACGCTTGTCGAAGAACCATCATTCTAGGCCATAGGCTATGGAGGGCCCCATGTCAATTGCAACAAAGGACTTTCCGCTTCCGGACTCCCCGAACAGATACTGTAGATGAGGGCCCTTATAGACAAAATCCTTGATTGTTATCTTTTTCTCGACCTGCTTCCCCTGGTTGCTGAAGCACTTGTCAATGAAGATTTTGTGTTGCACACTATCAGTAAAGTTAATTAGTAATATTAAGGATGCTGAATAATGCTGCTGGACTATATCAAAGAGAACTACAAGCCGGGAGAACCCATTCTCCTGCAGAACCTTGAACTCGATATTAAGTATGACAACCTTTGCCAGCAGATGAAGAAACTGGTTGATGAAGGCCGTCTCTGTCGTTATATGGATGGTGTTTATTATCTTCCCAGGAAGACCGTGTCCGGTGTGCCTTACACGCTCAATGCAGATACAGTAGCAGAGCTCAAGTATCTCAGCAACAAGACTGACAACTACGGTTGCTATACCGGTCATACCCTTGCAAACATGATGGGTCTTTCGGAGCAGGTTCCGCAGGTAAAGGAGATTGTCAGCAATAACACAAGTGCAATCACAAGAAAGGTCAAGGTAGGCAAATTCAGTTATGTTGTCCGAAAATCGCCTGTAACGATAACAAGGGAAAACGTAAAGACTGTCATGCTGCTTGAGGTTCTCAAAGACATTGATGATCTGTCCGACTCCCACATCAATTCCTCGGAGTGTTTGAAAAACTATATCGCAAAGAATAGAATAAGAAAGAACATGGTGGACAAGATTCTTCCGAGCTATCCGCTCAGAACCTACAAGGCAATCTACGATATGGAGTTAAAAGACGCTCTAAAAAAGGGTGATTGAATCAACTTTCACGGGCAGTTCTCTCTTATAGCTCGTCCATCTCAAGAAAATTACGAAGACGGTAATGAAAGACTGTGCTTGTGGAATAATCCACATCATCGTTAGTGATTATGATTTTCTTCATCGTGTTGTCTATGTCGGAGAATGCCGAGAATTCTCTGTCATAGGCCTTGTCTTCTGCTACGCTGTAGGCCACCTGAACCAGATAGACCTTCCCGTCTCTGACTGCACGGAAATCAATCTCCCTGTTCCTGTGGCTATAGACTGAGACTTCATAGCCCATGAAGATCAGTTCGTTCAGAACAATGTTCTCCATGTTGTGCGTCAAATCATACCTGTTTCCTGAAATTCGGATGCTGTTCATCGAGACATCCTCATCGTATAGCTTGCAGTAATAGTTCAGCTTCGATTTTGCTTTCGGCGAATATAGAGAAACTTCCTCGATGACATAAGCTTCCTTCAGATATCCGAGGTACTTGATGATGGTCGGTACGGAAATGGAAACATTCTGGCTTTTCATGAAATCCGCGATGGATTTAGCGCTGAAAATCCTTGCGTTGGAGATGAGAATAAAGTCAACTATTCTCTCGAATATGTCCCTCTTACGTATCCCGTATCTGTTCTCAAGGTCGTTGTAGATGATTGTACTGTTCAAATCATTCAGGTACCTTTTCAAGGATTCTATATCAGGTTGACCTATTGTAGCGGGGAAACCTCCCCATACAAGATAGTCGCTGATTGTGAATTCCCGACCTATCTGGTCTGCATACTCCTTCGCCTCACGATAGACGAATGGTTTGATGAGGAATGACACGTACCGGCCTGACAATTCCTTTGTGAACTCTTTGGAAAGAAGCTTTGAATTGCTGCCGGTGATGAAGAGGGAAGCATTGTACAGGCGCAGTGTCCTTACCGCCTCATTCCACGAAGGTATGTTCTGGATTTCGTCCAGAAATACATAGAGCTTGTCATCTTTGAGATTTTCCTTCACGTAGTTTATGAGTGAATCCGCATCAGGGATTTCCTTACGTGTCGGTCTCAGATCGAAATCCAGAAACAGACATCGTTTCCCTGCGTCCTCCATCTCCTTCATGACCTGTCGCAATATGACGGATTTTCCGCATCGGCGGATACCTGTGATGATTTTAATCAAATCACTCTCATAGAAAGGTCTAATTTGTGATATGTAGTGCTCCCTTATAATCACGGTGATGCTCCTTGACTTGATTCTATTTTAAGATTTTTACTTGGTCAACAAAATCTTAAAGTAGTACTTTAAAATATTGCATGAACTCTGATTTCTTAAAGTTATTAACTCCCGAGCATTTTGTGTTCTTTCACAGATTCACAATCTGCCTGGCAACATCCATTATTGTTCTTATATTCTCCCTTTGATTTCGGGCATATACCCCGTTTGAAAAACGGTTTTTATGCATCATGCCCCACGCCTGGTATACGATAAGAGGGCTTTGAGGATTTTGCCGCCCCCCCTCGGGGGTATCGTGAGAGTGATTTATGACTGTTAGGGTCAAATGATTTTTTACCAGGGGCCGATTGCTTTCGTTTAGATTGAACTGACACCATACACAGGAACAACATGGATCTGCTTGTCTCGGAAAGGGTAGATGCCGAAATTCTCGAGAGAGACCCTGATTCCGTATGGGGCATCGTGTGACTTCAGATATTCCGCCATGCTTTGCATCTTGCCGGATGTGTTTGATTTGACTTCGATAGGGATGATTTTGTCGTTCTTCTGAATGACGTAATCGACCTCAGCATTTGCGCCGGAACGTTTCCAGTAATAGAGATTTTGTGCTCTGAAGTCTCTCTATTTTCGGAATATGTGCATAAAATCCTATACTATCAAGAATTATCACGAAAGGGTGAAAATTAGCCAACCAAGATTGGGCCAAAAATTGATAATTTGCCAACCAAGATTGGAAATTCGTGCCAGCTTGAAGCCCTCTGGGCTGTCTGGCTAGAATGAAAAATGCCATCCGGAAAATGGTAGCCGAGGGTTTATGAAGAACACAGAAATTGAGAACAGGGTGAAGAAACAGCTTGCACTTGAGTTGAACTGCAGGGCGGATGATTTTGACCGTGACTGCAACGTCATAACAAGGGCATGCCTGCCGGAAGGCAGAAGAATGTTCTCGGACGATCCGTTCTTCCTTCAGATGGCTACGTTCGGTGGAAATGCAGTCATGTCGGCAGACGAAAGGATCCTTCCCTGGCTCACGGAATGGGCCAAGGACAAGCCCGGGTTCCGTCTGTTCGAGCAGGACAGCTACTATGAACTTGAGTGCGAGCTGAGGAAATACGGTTTCAGTATGGCTCCCACACATCACATGTTCCTACCGGGAGTCGGAATCTCCGATGCCGAACCGCAATTTGAAATCAGATGGCTGGAGCAGAAGGATGTGCACCCATTCTACGGCAAGCCGGAATTTCCGAATGCGCTGTGCGACAGATTCAGGCCTGAACGGCCGGATGTACTTGCCATAGTCGCTCTGGATGGAGACAGGATTATGGGCATGGCCGGATGCTCGGCGGACTCTCCGTCAATGTGGCAGATCGGGATAGATGTCTTGCCGGAGTACAGAGGCCGGGGAGTGGGGAAAGGCCTGGTGACGCTGCTCAAGAACGAGGCCATGAGAAGAGGCGCGATTCCTTATTACGGAACCAGCCTCTCGAACATGGCATCCTGGAAGGTTGCTCTTGGCAGCGGATTTGTCCCGACCTGGATCGAGACCGAGTCCAGACTGAATAAGGAAATGAGGTGACCGAAAATGAAGGAATTCGAGAACATCGTCGTAGGAAAAAGCAACATACCGTCTCTGGCTATTACGGTTGTTTGCATGCTTGTAATCCCCGTGGTCTTTCTGGTTTTTTGGCGGAGAAACCATAAAGGACAGACTAATTTCAGCTACCTGATTGCCGGTGCTTTGGGATTCATCCTTTCCTCCGGTCCTTCCCGGACGCAGTTCCATTTAATTATGATATGCAGTCATCGGACAATGTAATTGTCTTCTGTCTGAAATAGTTGATGACGGACTTCGGTTTTCTGCTATCATGGAACCGGACTATCCGTAGGGAAATATGTTGCCATGGCATGTACGTATTCCTGAAGAAGGGGAGAAGAAATGGTGAAGAAAGCATTACTGGTATTGCTGGCGGTTGTCCTGGTTCTGACAGGATGCGCCAGCGGCAGACAGAAATCTGCCGGGACTTCGGAGAAGCCGGACTATAAGACGGGGACACCATGGCTTGCTTCCAATATCGACGGGGTTGTAACTGCGGATACTCCCGCAGAGCTCAAGGACGACTTCTACCTTTACGTCAACAAGCCGGAGCTAGCGAAGGAACTGCCGCCCGACAGAATGGTCAGCGGGACTTTGGGAGACCTCGACAAGGATGTCGTCAAGGATATCGAGAACATGTTCCTGCAGGGAAGACCGTCCGGCAAGGATGCCCGGGCCGCCTATGACCTCATGCAGCTGTTCCTGGACTGGGACAGCCGTAACAAAAGGGGTGTGGAACCTCTGTCCGGTATTCTCGAGAAAATCGAGGCAATCAGGACGGTGGATGACCTGAGCGACTATTTTCTTGAGGTCCCCGCCTGGACACGCAGTGCTTATCTCTGGACGTGGCTCGTATCGGGAGATGTCGAGGATCCCGACAGGATGTGCGTGACAATCCTGGATACAGGCTCGCAGGTTTCATTGGATTCCCCGATGCTTTTTTTGAATGAATCCTCAATGTATTCCGATCCTGCCGCCAAAAGCAGCGACCTGTGGACCGTCAAGTCCGAATTGATCCGGAAGATCATGGTGGAAAGGCTCGGGTATACGGAAAAACAGGCTCAGAATACGATGGACAGATGCTTTGACTTCGAGACCATGCTGGCGGCCGATGTGATTCCCGGGCGGGTGAGAAAGATAGAAATAGCGATGAACATGGAGTTCGAGGACTATACGAAGGAACAGCTGAGGATTGCCCAGGGTCCGGTTCCCATTCTGGAGGAGCTTGAGCAAAACGGCGTCCCGGATCAGGAAAAATACTACGTCCAGTACCCCGGAATGCTCCGGAGTCTTGCCGCATTGTATACCGAAGAGAATCTTCCGCTCATAAAGGACTATCTGATTGCACATGAGATACTCGGAACCGTAGGGTGTCTGGATCAGGAAGTCTTGGACATGGCCATTGATTCCAATATGAGGCTTCAGCATTCTCAAGAAAGACCGACGTATGAAAATGGATTCGCCTCTTCGGTAAACAATCTGCTTCCGTGGCCGACAGCTCGCCTGTATGCCGAAACCTACCTTACGGAAGAAGACAAGATTGCGGTCAGGGACATGGTGGAGACTATAAGGGAAAGCTTCCGCAAAATCCTGCAGGAAGCCGGATTCCTTGCTGAAAGTACCAGGGCGAATGCAATCAGGAAACTGGACAGCATGGAAGTGCTCGTCTCTTATCCGGACGATTGGGGAATGTATGACTGCTCGGATCTTGAGATTAATGGCCCTGACAAAGGCGGAAGTCTTTATGAGGCATACACATCCATAAGAAAATATAATCTGGAGAACAAAGTGCGCAAACTCTCGCAGGGCAAAAACAGGTCCGAATGGGTCGTTGCGCCGCAGTTTCCGAACTGCTTCTATATTCCGGACAACAACAGCATCATTATCTCGGGTTCTTTCCTGAAGGCACTGTACCGGAAAGACGTGCCGTTCGAAACGAACATGGGTATGATCGGATTTGTGATAGCGCATGAAATATCCCACCTGTTCGACAACAACGGAGCTCAATTCAATGAGAACGGAAATGTGGTCGACTGGTGGACCGACGAAGACAAGGCGGAATTCAACAGGAGAGTGGACCGTCTGGTCGGTTATTTCAAAGCCATCCATCCCTGGGAGGGGGCGGATCTTTCGGCTTCCATCCTGCCGGCAGAGGCATGTGCCGACATGGCCGGAATGAAATGCATTCTCAGGATCGCCGCACAGAGGCAGGATTTTGACTACGATCTTTTCTTCAGGTCGTTTGCCGGACTCTGGCTTGACAAGATGGATGACTCTTATGCGGATCTGTTGATTCTTGACTCGCATCCCATGGATTATCTGAGGGTCAACTGCACTTTGCAGCAGTTTGACGAGTTCCTGGATTTCTACGAGATTACGGAAGGCGATGGTATGTATCTGGCACCTTCCGACCGCGTTGCCATCTGGTGATTGACAGGCCGGAAAGACGCCTGAATGGAGGTGACTGTAATGAAGGAACTTGAGAATGTGGTTGTAGGTGCAGGCAGCATACCCTCACTGGTGATTACGATAGTATTCATGATTGCAATACCTGTTTTTAGCCTCGTTTTCTGGCGCAGAAAGCACACGACGCAGACCAACTTCAGCTATCTGATTGCCGGTGCCCTGGGATTTCTGGTATCCGCACGTGTGCTGGAACTGGGAGTGCATTACTTCTGCATCCTCGCCGACAATCCGGTTTCAAGGTTCATCAGCTCAAGCACGGCCGCCTATGTACTCTACGGTACACTGACTGCGGGTCTTTTCGAGGAATGCGGAAGGTTCGTGGTCTTCAAGTACATCATGAAGAAGAACCGCACCCGTGAGAATGCTGTTTTCTACGGAATAGGGCACGGTGGGATCGAGATTCTGGCGGTGCTGCTTCCTTCCATGATCACCTATCTTCTGATTGCGGTTCTGTTCTCTTCGGGAAAGGTCGATGTCGCATTGAGGACTTTCAAGATCTCTGAGGAAACCGCCGCTGCCGCGTTGCCGTCCGTCAGAGCCGCAGCCTCGTTCAACTTCGCCCTGATGGCCATGAATGTGGTCGAGAGGGTATTCGCCATGCTTCTGCATATCGGCCTGACCGTAATCGTGTTCCATGGAGTCGTCAATTCAAAGGCTGTTTTCCTTCCCCTGGCTATTCTGCTTCACATGCTGATGGACACGTTTCCCGCATTGTACCAGAGAGGTGTCCTGCCTCTGTGGTCTGTAGAGGTCTGGGCGGCCCTGTGCACTGCCGTTGTTATTTTGATTGCATTTAAGCTTTACAGGAGAATGGAACCACAGAATAATTAACTGAATATTCCAAGGAGCTTTTGTATGGCGTTTTATGCAGAAAGAAAGACCATAAGAAAGATTCCGGGGACAGTTATAAAGGCTGTTCCGATCCCAAAACCCCAGCTTATCCAGGGATTCGGATCGAGAGAGCAGGTGGGGGACATTTGCAGAAAGGAAGGCTTCAAGTCTGTTCTGCTTGTTACGGATGAGACTCTGTACGGACTGGGACTACATGAGAAGGCAGTATCTTCCATTGAGAAGAACGATATTGTATGCACTGTCTTTCACTCGATAAACTCCGAGCCTAATTACGCGATTGTAAAGGCGGGGCGGCAGGCTGCCATCGACTGCAACGCCGACTGTGTTGTGGCTATCGGAGGCGGATCTGTTCTTGACAGCTCCAAGATCATCGCCGCAAGTGCAAAACATGCCCATCTTCCGCTCAGGCATTTTCTTCTGAAATTCGCCATCGCAACGGGCGGGACTCTGCCCATGATCAACATTCCCAGTACTGCCGGAACCGGAGCAGAGTGCACGGTGGGAGCGGTTATCAAGAACAGCCGTGGGGTGAAGAACTCGACGGTAGTTGTCGGGCTGACAATTTCACATGTAATCCTCGACAGCGAGCTGATTGTCAAAGCTCCCAAGTCCGTGACCGTCTGGTGTGCCATCGATGCCCTGAGTCACGGACTCGAAGGCCTTATGGCCGATGTCAGTTCCTCAGAGGAGGACATTTTCAAGAGCAAGGAATGTGTGCGTCTGATTCTGGAGAACCTGCCCGTTCTGCTGGAAGATCCGGGCAACGTGGAGGCAAGGCAGGCTACGCTTCTTGCCGCCAACTACGGCGGAAACGCGATAAACACCCAGCTTGCAGGCTATGTCCATGCGTTCGCGCATTCGATCGGGGCCGTGTACCACATCCCCCACGGAAAGGCCATCGCCTGGTGCCTGCTTCCGATTGTGAAGACGCTGGAGCACCAGAGGTACGACAGGCTTGCCGATTTGTATTGCCACTGCCATCCTGAGGACAAGACGGATGACGTTGCAGCGGCAGACAGGCTGATTCTTGAGATTGACGGGCTTCTGGAGAAATGCGGACTTGAGAAAGGCTGCAGTCTTCTGAAGGTCGAGGACTATGACAAGCTTACGGGCATGATAAATTCGGACTCTATCAACTATTCACCGGCCAGGGTTTATTCGGACAACGAGATCCGCGTGATTCTGGACCAGATCAGAAGGGGGTTTTGAGGATGGGCTATACAAACGAACAGATAAAGGCGATTGTAGACGAGCAGAGGAAATACTTCAGAACAGGCGAGACTCTGGATATAAACTGGAGGAAACAACAGCTTGTAAAGCTGAAGGATGCTGTGATTTCCAATCAGACATTGCTTCAGGAGGCATTGTTCGAGGATTTGGAAAAAAGTCCGCTTGAGGCTTATCTGTGCGACATCGGCCCGGTGATCGTGGAGGTAAACGAGATCCTCAAGGGTCTGAAGAGATGGGCGAGACCCGAAAAACACTTCAGCGGCCTTATGTGTTTTCCCAGCAGCAGGACCACTGTCTACAAGATGCCATACGGGGTGTCCCTGATAATCAGCCCGTTCAATTTCCCGATTCTCCTCACCCTAGGAGTCCTTGCGGCCAGCCTCAGCGGAGGAAACACAGCAGTGATCAAGACAAGCTCCAAGTCCGCGGCAAGCACACGGGCTCTGAAGAAACTGATTAGCGAGACGTTCCCGGAAAAATACGTGACATTGATCGACGGAGGCCATGATGTTGCGGACATGTGTCTTGCCCAGAGGTTCGACAAGATCTTCTACACCGGGTCTCCGGCTGTGGCCAAGCATGTACTGGAGCAGGCTTCGCATCATCTGACTTCCGTTGCCCTGGAGCTCGGCGGAGAGACCGGAAACTGGGCCGTTGTCAGAAAGGACGCCAACCTGAAGGATGCGGCAAGGAAAATCGCCTTCTTCAAGGCATGCAACTCGGGTCAGATCTGCATAAACATCAACCAGATCGCCGTTGCACAGGAGGTGGCTGATGAATTCCTGAAGGAACTCAAGGCCGAGTTCGTCAGGCAGGTGGGTGAAAAGCCCGAGGACAACCCCGAGTATCCGAAGCTCATCGCTTCTTCCGTCTATGACAAGTGCGAGCGCCTGTGCGGCGAATACAGGGACAGGATCATATTCGGAGGCACCGGCAATAAAGAAAGACGCAAGTTCTCACCGACAATCATCTACCCCGTCAGGGATGACGAGGAGATAGTGAAGCACGAGCTGTTCTGCCCGCTTCTTCCTGTTGTCCCGTTCAAGGATGCCGAGATAGACAGTGTCATGGACATGATCGCAGAGCGCGAGCATCCGCTTGCCATGTATGTGTTCACTTCCGACATGAAGTGGGCGAAGCACGTCATGACCACCCAGCAGTACGGCGGCGGTTGCATAAACGAGGTCTGCATCCACATGATGGTCAAGGGCGTTCCCTTCAACGGAACCGGCCATTCGGGAATGGGTGCATACCACGGCGAGTGGGGCTTCAGGGAATTCACACATCCTGCCACAGTCCTCAAGGGAAAGACACACTGGAACCTGCCGCTCAGGGAACACCCGTACAGCGGCAAGGCGGGCGAGTCCAAGATGAAGTTGCTGAAAATCTTCGAGAAATAAGGGCTGGATAGCCGCGGAAGAACGTGACATGGCCCGTCTGGTGGTCTTCACGGACCAGCTCACCGGAGTTAAGAGCAAACATGCCTATGCAGTGCACGAAGGTATGATAGAGACGAGCATAAGTCCGTTGGAAACAAGGATTGAGAACAGAAGCCGAGAGATTTTTTGTAAAATCATGTATCTGTGATCGTATTGTTCTGATATACTATGCTGGGGTTAAAGGTTAACCGGACATGTTTGTAAAGAAGTTCGTTCCCCAGGAGGGGACCAGGTGAAATCCATTCGTCTGCCATTCGGCATAATGCTCTTTGTTCTCGCCATTGCGCTTGTGATTTGTAGCGTCAAGGCGAGGAAATCCAAGAAAATCCTTGGAAGGCCGGTTTCCCACATGATTGGTGCGTTGATTCCACCGGTGGTCGGCAACATGATCATCATCCTTTCCTCCAACCAGATACTTTCAAAGATCGGATGCTACATCTATTTCCTTGGCATGGACTTTGTCATGCTTGCACTCATCGAGTTCACGAACGAATACTGCAGGCTCTCTGGAAAGGGCCGCAAGCTATGGCATATCGGTGAGGCTCTGCTGGCAATCGATTTCGTCCAGCTTTGTCTGAATCCGTTCTTTAAACACGCATTCACTACCGAGGCAATCATAGTCGAGGGAAGAGCTTATTTCCGTCTTATTCCAATGGCAGGACAGACGTTCCACAGAGTCGTGGACTATGGAATCCTTGCCATTGCCATCATTATTTTCCTGGTCAAGCTGCTTGATTCTCCAAAGATCGAGTCCGAAAGATATTCGGTGATCCTGATGACGATGGTTTTCACAACGATATGGGAGTCCGCCTACATCTTCTCCCGCGCTCCTGTGGACAGGGCCATGGTCGGATTCGGGGTCTTCGGCCTCCTGATCTATTACCTTGCCCTGCATTACAGGCCGCTCAGGCTTCTGGACAGAATCCTCGCCCAGATGGCTTCCAACCTGCCGGAGGCTCTGTTCTTCTTCGATTCCTCCGGTCAGTGCATCTGGGCCAACAATCCCGGCATCAGGCTTGCGGAACTCGACGGCTACAACTTCGAGCCTGCCTATCTGAAGCTGCGCGAGATGTTCGGGTCCGATTTCAACATCAGCGACTCCGAGCGCCACTCCGTCTATTCGACTGAGACCAAGAAGGGCTATGTACTTCAGAGACAGCTTGTTAACGATGACAAAGGCCGTCTGATCGGATCCTTCCTAAGCGTCCGCGACAACACAGAGGAGCAGGAGGCTCTGAGAAAGGAAATCTACAAGGCAACCCATGACAGCCTTACCTCTCTCCACAACAGGGCTGGGTACAACTTCCTTCTCTCAACGTTGGACCTGTCCAACACGTATCTTCTTGTCATCGATGTGGATTCGTTCAAATCAATCAACGACAACTATGGCCATGAGGTTGGAGACAAGGTTCTCCAGAAGGTTGCAAAAACAATCAAGGGCAACTTCCGTTCCAACGACTATGTCTGCAGAATCGGAGGCGACGAGTTCGTCGTATTCATCGCAAATACGGACGATGACCAGAGGCAGATAATCATAGACAGAGTTGCCCAGATAAACGCCGAGCTGGCCGATTCGTCCGACAGTCTCCCTCCTGTCTCTGTCAGTGTGGGTGCCGTGATGGGATCCGAGGATACGGATGCAAAGGAACTGTTCGAGCGGGCTGACCGTGCCCTCTACGAAAGAAAACGCAACGGCAAAAACGGCATCACTTTTTCTGAAAAAGCCTGACCTCTAATAAAAAGCCGACAATTCACCCCCACTTGAGCAAAAATTAGTAAAATACTATCATATTTCCTTGTATGGCATTGGGTACAAATAATCATAAAGGAATCTCATTAAGGACAATCAACATCAGTCTCATCATCGGAGCCGTTCTGGTTTCCGCTCTTATGTTTGTGTCTACATTCAGATTGTCTTCAAGCTTCAGGCGCGTGACCGAGACCTCCGAGCAGCAGATCGAGCTCCGCAAGGCGGCTCGCGAGCTTATGGATGCATCCGACTATCTGACGGAGAAGGTGCAGAGATTCACAGTCACGGCGGACATGAGATTCGTCCAAGAATACTTTGATGAGGCTTTCATTGCCCATCACAGAGAGGAGGCCATCTCTCGCATGTCTACCGGCACTGCCAGCGAGGAGGCTCTGAAAGTTCTCAAGGATGCAATGAAGGAATCTCTGGCACTGATGAACACCGAATACTATGCCATGAAACTTGTCATCGAGGCCAAAGGGTATACTGATTATCCGGAACTGCTGCAGTCGATAGAACTATCCGACAGTGACAAGGCCCTGTCACCGCAGGAGAAGATGCGTCTTGCAACCGAAATGGTTTTGAATGACGAATATTACAATCATAAGTACCTGATTAGGGAAAACATGACCATCAGTCTTGAGGATCTTGAGAAGATGGCATACGACAAGGATGAGGATGCCATGGCTGCCCTCAGCAATGAGCTGAAGCTTGTCCGCGTTGTGATAATCCTTCAGACTTTCGGAATTGTAATCCTTGTCTGGCTTACCACAAAGCTTGGTATCCATCCTGTCCTGAATGCTGTTGACCGTATCAAGGAAGACAGTCCAATTCCCGAAGGCGGTGCTGTTGAATTCCGCTATCTGGCCAAGGCCTACAACAAGATGTATGAAGTCTACAGGAAAAGCCTTGAGAGTCTGAGTTTCAGAGCCTCACACGATGAGCTTTCCGGACTCTACAACCGCGCAGGATATGATCTGCTTCTTTCAAGCATAGATCTTGAAAGCACATACATGCTGCTGTTCGATGTTGACAACTTCAAGACCATCAACGATAACTACGGCCATGGCGCCGGGGACGAGGCCATAAGAAATGTTGCCAGAGTGCTGAAAGAAAACTTCAGATCTGATGATTATGTATGCAGAATCGGTGGAGATGAGTTCGTTGTCCTGATGGTCCACGCACCCAAGTCTGCAAAAAATCTGATTTCGTCCAAGATCAAACACATAAACGACGAACTGGGAAATTCGCGCGACAATCTGCCTTCGTATTCTGTCAGTGTGGGCATTGCCCATGGATCAGATTCAACAGATGCGATAAATCTGTTTGCCAAGTGTGACACGGCCCTTTATGAATCAAAGGCCCGCGGAAAGCACACCTATACCTTCGCGGACATCTGATAAGGCGTCTTTTCCAGACGCAATCCCAATTGAATGGCTACTCTGGGAAATGATACCTAAATTGCTTTTGCATTATTCCTACACGATTGTTCATTGGCTGTGGGTTGCCTGTGCAGCACTTTGCACATGCCAGGCGGGGCGCGGCCTTCAGCCTTGGCGCCCGACGCCTGAGGCTTGTGCAAAGATTGCCGATGCATCAGGCCACACACCGGCCCATGAACATGAGGGCCTGTCCTTTACCCTGTCCTCCATCTTCCTTTACGGACGCATTCCCGATTTCTCTCATTCCGTCCGTAAACAAAGTGCCTGTTTCCCTCTGTCGTACGGACGGATTCGAAGTTATCGGCTTTGTTGCTGTAAGGAATCCGTCTGTTTTACAGCAGGATCGGAAGAAAAGACATTTGCGTCCGTACGATCATTCCTGTTTTGTACAGCAATAATGGGGGAATTGTTCTTTTTGTCCGTAAAGAGCTTGATATCATGTGCCTTTCCTACAGCAACTATCATCCAATTGCAGATGATTGCTGTAAAGCCACATGGTCACAAACAGAATCACCATTGGCTTTCCATGGTAAGGACAATTGGGAATGCCTTGGATTGTACCATCGGAATCATAAGAACAAAGGATTCAACGGTGATGGTCATTCCCCGGGACCGGTCATAAGCCGATGTGTGGCCTGTGTATTGGCAATCCATGCACAGGTCATGGGCGTTTGGGCGCAAAGGCTTGATGGCCGCGCCCCGCCCGCCATGTGCATGGCAACACACAGGCAACCCACAGCTGATGAACAGCCCGGGGGCAAGAGGTGTGAAACAAACATCACAAAAGCAAGCCTGCATCCATTTCAGGCAACAACCATGGTTTGGTATGCACAAATGAGACTGTATCAATGAGTGTTTGCATCAGGATTGAAGGATTTGATGGAAAATGGTGGCAAGGAAAAACAATTCATTGCATCCCAAACAAGCCAAGTTCCTGTTTCCGGTGGCAAAGGCTGGCAGATTTATGCATCCGTTTTTTCCAAAACAAAGAATCTGGATGCAAAGCCCCAAGAATCAAAGGAAAAACCTGCATACCAAAACACAGGGAACAGGGATTTTGGTGGCAAGGGTGGTTAACAATCAGGCGTTCTTATCCAATAGCATGGTTTTGATGTATGATTGAAGCCATGGAAAGGCAGATGAAAGCTTATTTTGCAGGTGGATGCTTCTGGTGTATCACCCCGGCGTTCTATGAAACGGACGGGGTGTCTGCCGTGGCTAGCGGTTACAGCGGCGGGGATGAGAAATCCGTCACATACGAAGATGTCAAGAAACAGAAGACAGGCCACAGGGAGACAATCTGCATAACATATGATCCGGCAAAGGTCTCTTATGGAAAACTGATGGATGTGTTTCTCTCAAACGTAGATCCGTTTGACGGGGGAGGTCAGTTCATCGACCGCGGAAGATCGTACACACTTGCCGTTTATTACGAATCGGAAGAAGAGAGGAATACTGCAGAAGAGAAGATCAGACTTCTTGAGGAGCAGTCCGGCAGAAAGGTCATGATAGATGTTGAGAGGTTCAAGTTCTTCATCATGGCCGAGGAATATCATCAGGACTGGTACAGAAAGCATCCGGAAGCCTTTGCCTGCGAGATGAAGGAATCCGGACGAAGGAAATAAAGCGGGAAGGCAGGATGCGCAGCAGGCTTTTGGAATTCGAGAAACTGAGGAACACCAGGGACCTTGGCGGAATGCAGGGCAGGGACGGAAGGATCCTGCGCAGCGGGAAACTTATCAGAAGCGGTCAGCTGGTGGCACTTCCTGAAAACGATAAGACGAAGCTTTCTGGTCTGATAGACACCGTGGTGGATATGAGGACGGACGGAGAGCGCGAGGCATGGCCGGATTCCGTGATAGAGGGCTGCACTTACCATCACGTTCCCATCGTCGACAGGATGCGCCCCGGCATCTCCAGGGAAGTGAAGAACGTCGAGGAGCTTGTCGATGCTCTGATGTTCAAGCCGGACATTTCCCTGGACTACATGTGCAATCTCTACAGACAGTTCATACTCACCGACCATTCTGTCAGGGAGTATTCAAAGTTCGTGCACATCCTGTTGGATGAACACGACAAAGCCATTCTATGGCATTGTACGGCCGGAAAGGACAGGGCGGGAACAAGTGCAATCATCGTTGAGAAACTGCTGGGGGTTTCGGACGAAGACATTCTGAAGGACTATCTGGATACCAATGAGAATATCAAGGACGAGATGCTGAATGTGGTTTCCATGGTCAAGAAGAAAGCCAACAGCGACAGTTCGCTGATAGATAAATCCATTGGCTACCTTTTCGGGGCGGACGAGGCTTATCTGGATGCCTTCTTCTCTGCGATGGATGAGAGATTCGGCGGATTCGATGCATTTGTGCACAAGGGCCTTGCCCTTACAGATTCCGACATTGTCCGCCTTGAAGGCCTTTATCTTGAATGACCCGTGTCCGTTCTACTATATGGCGTTAAGGACTTCGAGTGTTGTTTTACAAAACACTCTTCGTTATAATGTCAAAATAAAGAAATCTGGGGATGCTGTTTCCCTGAATCAGGAGAGATGCCGATGAGCACCATGAGGCTTGACGGGAAAACCTTTGCCCGCATGCTTGAAGGCGGCGCAGGAAACCTCTGTGCCAACAGTGACGAGATAGATGAATTGAATGTTTTTCCCGTTCCGGACGGGGATACCGGAAGCAACATGACAAGCACCGTGAACAAGGGGCTGTCAAAGATGACGGGAATCGGGAACGAAAGTCCTCTTTCGGAAGTTTCCTCCCTTTTCTCAAAGGGCACGGTCATAGGTGCCAGAGGAAATTCGGGAGTAATCCTTTCACAGATATTCAAGGGAATGGACATGGGCCTTGCCGGCAAACCGGACGTGAGTGCCAAGGAGCTTGCCGAGGCTTACAAGGAGGGTGTGAAGCGCTCCTATTCCGCCGTGGTCAATCCCACTGAGGGAACGATCCTCACTGTCTTCCGCGAGGCAACCGAGGTTGCTTCATCCAAGATTGACGACAAATCATCGATAGAGGATTTCTACAGGCTGCATCTGCAGCAGGCAAAGACAACACTTTCCAAGACCAAGGAGATGCTCAGCGTTCTTGCCGAGGCCGATGTCATTGACAGCGGCGGAGCAGGCTATGTTGCCATTGCCGAGGGAATGTACAAGGCATTGATAGATCCCGAGTACCGTCCTGAAGTCCACGATGTGGCAAAGGGACCTTCAACGGCCAATGTGGACATCAGCGCCTTCACTCGCGACAGCGTGCTGGAGTTCGGATACTGCACCGAGCTTCTGATAAGGCTCCAGAGCGCGAAGGTGGATGTGGATTCGTTCAGCACCGATGTGATTCTCGACTACCTTCAGTCCATAGGCGGAGAGTCAGTGGTCTGCTTCAAGGACGATGACATCGTGAAAATCCACGTCCATACCATGAACCCGGGACTTGTCCTGAACGAGTGCCGGAAGTACGGCGAGTTCCTGACGGTCAAAATCGAGAACATGGCCCTACAGCACGAGGAGATCCTGATAAAGAACTCCTCGGAATCCGCCAAGAAAGAGAAAAAGAAGAACCGCCTTACGGTGATTGCCGTGTCCCAAGGTCAGGGTATCTCCGAAAAGTTCGCGGAGCTTGGAGCGGACATCATTGTGAACGAGAACCCGTCCACAGGAGATTTTCTCAAGGCTATGAACAGCGTGGAGTCGGAAAACTACATAGTCCTTCCCAACGACGGAAATGTGGTGATGGCCGCACGCCAGGCTGCGGAAATCAAAGAGAACGACAACTGCAAGGTCTATGTCGTTCCCACAAAATCCGCGATGGAAGGCTACAGCGCACTGAGCATAATGACACCGGATGTTCCGGACATCAGCTCCCTTGCAAGCGACCTTGAGGAGACGGCCGCCAACGTCGTGAGCGCATCAGTTGCCCTGGCGACGCGTGATGCCGAGATCTCCGGCCACAATGTCCACAAGGGTGACTTCATTGCAATGTACAGCAAGGATAGGATCGTCTCCGACAGGAGCGACAAGGTCAGTGCCCTGATGGACCTCCTTGATAGCGTGGACGGAATCGAGGACATGGAGATCCTGACCGTCTTCTGCGGAAAGGATGTCACTGACGATGAGGTCGCAGACGCTCAGGAGAAGATCTCGGAGCGCTGGCCCGATCTTGAGGTCGACATGCTCAGCGGAGGCCAGGAGGTCTACTGCTTCATTGTCGGACTCGAGTGATTCTATAGAGGTGGATGATGGACGATAAGTCAAAGATAACGGTTGTGATAGACGTCATGGGCAGCGACAAGGGTCCTGCGACCATAGTCAAGGGAGCCTGCCAGGCTCTGGAGGATTCCGCGGATCTGGTTGTCTGCCTTGTCGGAGACGAGAGCTCGATCAAGGCGGCCCTTGAGGAAAACGGAGCTCCGATGGACCGCGTCAGGATTGTGGGCACAACGGATGTGATCACAAACTACGACCATCCTGTTGCCGCGATCCAGAAAAAGACGGATGCCTCTCTGGTCAAGGCTCTGACGATTCTCAGAGATGATCCGGCATGTGTCGGACTTGTAAATGCAGGAAGCACCGGAGCACTTCTCGTGGGTTCTATGATGTTCCTGTCCAATCCGGGAGAAAGGGTCAGACCCGCACTTGCCGCGGTCCTTCCTGCGGAGAACGGCGGCTTTGTCTGTCTTGTGGACACGGGAGCCAACATCGACTGCCTTCCGTCCATGCTGGTGCAGTTCGCACATCAGGGATCCCAGTTCATGAAGGACATGTACAGGCTTGAGAATCCCAAGGTCGGACTTCTGTCAAACGGTGCGGAGGAGACCAAGGGCAACAAGCTGGTCAAGGAAACGCACCAGATGCTCAAGGAAGACAAGACCATCAACTTCGTTGGAAACATCGAGGGTACAAATGCGCTTTCCGGTGACTGCGATGTCCTGGTCTGCGATGGTTTTGCAGGAAACCAGGTGCTCAAGAACTCCGAGGGTATCGCAAGACGTATCATCATGGACATAGTCAAATATGCCAAGCAGACGGGCGAACCCAAGTTCATGGCTCTGGTTCAGCATCTGATGGCGACTTACGATTTTAACTCCCTTGGCGGAGGAATTGTGCTTGGTGTTACCAAGCCGGTGATCAAGGCTCACGGGGCGGCAAACGAAGCCTCGATAAGAAACACTGTGAAAATGCTGGTTAATCTGGCTCACAATAAGAACATCTACGTTTGATTCGGAGGAATATATGGCTAAGAGAGGTGTCATGTGCACATCAACAGGTTGCATCGAGTATGCACCTGAGAGATATAAGAAATACGATATCGACATCATCAGGATTCACGTCCTGTTCCAGGGCAAGGAATACCTTGAGGGATTCGATCTTGATCCGGTTGATTTCTACAACGAGCTCGAGAAGCTCGAGGATCCGAAGAACCACCTTCCCAAGACGGCGATGCCGACTCCTGAGGAGATCAGGGCTCACTTCGACAAGGCCATCGAGAAGGGATATGACGAGCTGATTGTCATTGTCATCAGCTCATATCTTGGTGGTACTTACAACCTGATCCGCCTTATTGCCGAAGATTATCAGGACAAGATCAAAATCCATGTAATCGATTCCAAGATCACCTGTTTCGGCGAAGGCCTTCTGGCCATCCGCGCAGCACAGATGATTGAGGACGGTGTCTCCACAGAGCAGATCCTCAAGGAAATCAAGTGGATGATGGCCCGCCAGGAGTTCATCGGCGTTGACGGAAAGCTCGACTACCTGATCTACAACGGAAGGCTGAAGGGTGGAAAGGCTTTCATGGGCAAGATGCTCAGCATCTGTCCCGTCGTCCATTTCACCCATGAGGGCGAGTGCACATCCCTGACAACAGTCAGAACTCCCAAGAAGGCCCTTGCAAAGACCTGTGAGATTCTGAAAAGCGACATCATAAAGGACCGCGACAGCAAGGACTACATCCTGTTCCACATCTACACCGGACAGTCCCTGATCAAAGAGCTTGAGAAAATCGAAGGCGATTATGGTATCAAGTGCAACCATGAAGCTGTTATAATGTCACCTGTCAGCGGATGCCACAACGGACCGTGGCTCGCCGGCTATGGCTACCTGCCACTCAGAAGAGCGGACGAGAGCCTTGACTGAACAGAGGGATTCTTATGATTGAAATCCAGAAAGTCGTGACCGAAAGACAGCGCAGGGAATTCGTCAACTTCCCGCTGAGGCTGTACCGCAAGAACGAGTACTATGCCCCGGCTCTCTATTCCGATGAGATGAAGGCCTTCACGGAGGAGAATGTCTACAGGAACACCTGCGACGACGTTTTCTTCATTGCGGTGAAGGACGGAAAGACCGTTGGAAGGATCCAGGGCATCATCCAGAGGCAGTACAACCAGATCCATAACGAGAAGAGGGCGCGCTTCACACGCTTCGACTGCATCGACGACCAGGAGGTCGCGACATTGCTTTTCAAGGCGGTGGAGGACTGGGCCAAGAGCTACGGCATGGAGCAGCTGTGTGGACCGCTGTGCTACAGCGACCTTGAGCGCGAGGGTCTTTTGATCGACGGTTTCAACGAATATTCCACATTCGAGGAACAGTACAACTATCCGTACTACCAGAACCTCATCGAGCATGAGGGCTTTGTCAAGGATGTGGACTGGGTTGAATACAAGCTATACGCCCCCAAGACCCGCAACGACATGCTCTCACGTGTTGCAAAGCGGTCTCTTGAAATGAACGGTCTGCATGTTGTCGACTCATCCACGATGAGCAAGAAGGAGTACATCACCAAGATCAAGGACGGCTTCTTCGACTGTATCGACGAGTGCTATGCACAGCTTTACGGAACGGTTCCGTTCACCGACGAGATGAAGAAGCAGCTGATCGACCAGTTCATGCTGATCATCAACAAGAAATACCTGATCATCGTCTGCGACAAGAACGAGAGGGTCGTTGCCCTCGGTCTCTGCTTCCCGGCAATCGGCAGAGCACTGAAAAAGAGCGGCGGTAGGCTTACCCCGCTGGCTCTGATAAAGCTGCTTCACGCCATCAGCAGACCGAAGGTAATCGATCTGGCTCTGGTTGCAGTGCGTCCCGAATACCAGTCGCGCGGAGTTCCCGCGGTCATGATCGAGGGCATGCTGACCATGCTCAGGGATTCCGGCGTCATGTACTGCGAGACCAACCTGAACCTGGAGGACAACACGGCCGTCCAGTCGATGTGGAAATATTTCACCGCCATCCAGCACAAGAGAAGAAGATCGTTCGTCAAGGACATCTGAGGAGGTTGCTATGATTATGGAGAAGCTTGAGGTTGTCCTTCACAAGGTCAATCCTGATTTTGATATCTCAACACTTTCAGAGGAGACAAGCCTGCGCTCCGACCTCGGAATGGATTCCCTGGCGATGATGCTTGTGGCCATGGAGATCGAGGATGCCTTCGGGTTCCGTTTCGAGGAACCCGTCGACTTCAACACGGTAGGTGATGTTGTCAGGTTTCTCAAGGAGAAGGGCTTCAAGGACTGATCACTGCCTTGAGAACTTCTGCCTCATGTAGGCGAACCACCTCTTCCAGAAGGAATCCTTGTATTGCTCGCGCGCGATTTTCGCCGCATCGAGTTCGGTTGCCTTCTTGTCCACCCGTTTCATCTCGTCCCAGCGTCTGACAAGCCACATGTAGAGGTCTGCCTCGGTCTGTCCGGGGAACTCGGAAAGAAGATGCTCGGACTCGATGGCCTCTGCGATCTTCAGATAGACATTGTGGTACCAGCTGATGGCCCCTTCCTCGAAAGTCATCTCGTCATCCCTGTCCTGGTTGGCGTAGTACTTGTGTACGAGGATGTGGTGTACCATCTCGGGATATGAGCCCGGGGCGGTGAACACGATGCGCTCCATCGGAAGATATGAGGGCTCGAACTGCTCGATGAACCTCGCTCTTTCATATTCCACGACTCGGCGTCTGATCTCGTTCAGGGTGATGCCTTCCTCGAGGGGGATCTTCGATGTGAGTTCGACGACCTCGGCATCGATGAACTCGACACCTTCGGACCTGGCCACGGAGACGCGGTGGTTACCGTCACGCACGAAGTAGACATCCCCCAGTTTGTAGACCGAGATCGGCGGAAGGATTACATCGTCGATGCGGGCGGCGTCAACGCTCTTCCATCTGTTCTGGAGTTTCAGGTTCTTGGGGTAGAAGGCCGAAGAGAAGTCATGGTATCTGTTCTCCGATCCGATTATCTTGGATACGGGTATGGTTTTCATTCCCTTGTAGGCTTCGGCCTCGGGTTTAATCAGTTTCGTGACTTCATAGAAAGAGAGTAGATCTGGATTGTTCCACTTGAAAGCAGAGAAGATCTGCTGGAATATCGCGTGTCGGTGGGCCTTGGTGAAATCCTCAGCCACAGTCATGCTATCTGCCAATTTGAGCTCCTATCTCCTCTTCCTTTATCATATAGCTTCCGAACACATTGATGACCTTCGTGTCCTTGTACTGGGTGACCCTCTGCGAGTTCAGGTCCGTGAGATGGACGTGGCCGTGAAGCAGGTATTTGGGCTTGAATCTGTCCATGAAGGAAAGAAAGCATTCGAATCCCTTGTGGCACTGGTCCTCTCCGTCACCGATTCCGCGCGGCGGTGCGTGCGTTATCAGTATGTCCAGATAGCGTCCGTATTTCCTTTTGTTCCTGAGAAGGGTAGGCACAAGACGTCTTATGCGCCATTTCATCTTAGCTTCCGTGTACTGGCTTTCTCCGTCGTTGTAGAGCATCGATCCGCCGAGACCCGCGATGATCAGGCCTGTTCTCTTGTGGATCATGCACTTGCCGTCGACCATGAAACCGTAGAACTTCTTCGTGAAATCGTTTTCGAATTTCATGAAGTGGCGGTATTCCCTGTCCATCTCGTACTTGAAGGTCGACAGGTTGTGGTTCCCGTAGACGTAGAAAACATCACGTCTGAGCATCGTGCTCAGATAGTCGTAGCTCTCCACAGGCATATCCCCGCAGGACAGGATGATGTCCGTGTCCTTGTAGATTTCCTTCACATTCGGAGAGAAGGCGAGACTCTGAGTTGTGTCCGAGACGCAAAGAATGTTCATTTTACCCTTGTCTTTTCGCCGTTTTGGGGTCGTTGACGGGTTTTGCCCCGGCGATCCTCCGGCGAGGTATAATCTATAGCTAAGTACATCTTTTTTCAATCCTTGTTTTGAGTTATCCTTGCTTTGGCTAACAATCATATGAGAGGTGACCATGCTTCAGGAAATCTATCCGTCTGTATTCGACAACTCCTTCCACCCGCGGGCCCCGAAGGACGGTGATGTTGTTCTTGTGTTCGGTAAGAACACCGTTGCGGTCAGGGAATCGGGAAACCTCCTGCAGGTTCCATCTTTCCCGCAGATCGATGCCACGATCAACGATTTCCTGTTTTATGTGGATGACGTTGCTTTCTATGGCAAATACTCTGAAGAAGGCAATCTCCTTGGTCTGGACGGCTATTCGTTCATCCCTCTCAGGTCAACGTTCCAGAAGGAGCCGGCATCACTTCCGTTCGAGATCGCAACCGGTTACCATATCGTCTCCTGGAGGCGCTACCACCACTTCTGCGGAGTATGCGGCACACCGCTTGTCCCATCGGATACCGAGCGTGCCCTTGTGTGCCCCAAGTGCCGCCACACTATTTATCCGGACATCCATCCTGCTGTAAACATTGCAATCAGAAACGGAGACAGCCTTCTTTTGATCAGGAACATGATCAGCGGATTCCCCCGCTACAGCCTGGTTGCAGGCTTCATAGAGATAGGGGAGACTGCCGAGGACACTGTGCGTAGGGAAGCCATGGAGGAGGTCGGCCTGAAAGTGAAGAACGTGAGCTATTTCGGAAGCCAGCCCTGGGGAATAGTCGGCAACCTTCAGATAGGATTCTTCTGCGATGTCGACGGTTCGGACGAGATCAGGGTTGATGGGACAGAGGTCAAGGATGCCCTGTGGTTCAAGCGTACGGAAATTCCTCCGCGGGACACCACCAGCATCACCGGGCAGCTGATAGAGGCCTTCCGCAAGGGCGAAATCTGAGTTTTCATGAAGTTTTATGCACAATAGCTGTCAAAACTGATGATGTTTTCGGATTTTTCCTATATGATTCAATCGGAGAAAAAGGGATTCGGCGTTAAACCGTTATCTTATTTTGTGTAGTTTTATTTATAAGGAGATAAATATGGCAATCGATCTTAAGGCCTATGGCATCACAGGTACAAAGGAAATCGTCTACAATCCGTCGAATGAGCTTCTGTTCAAGGAAGAGATGAACCCCGACCTCACAGGTTATGACAAGGGTCAGCTCACCGAGCTCGGAGCCGTCAACGTCATGACAGGTATCTACACCGGTCGTTCACCCAAGGACAAGTACATCGTCATGGACAAGAACTCCAAGGACACAGTCTGGTGGACAACAGAGGGTTACAAGAACGACAACCATCCGATGTCAGAGGAGACATGGGAGAAAGTCAAGAAACTCGCCATCGATCAGCTTTCCGACAAGAGACTCTTCGTTGTCGATGCTTTCTGCGGCGCCAACAAGGACACAAGAATGGCCATCCGTTTCATCATGGAAGTCGCATGGCAGGCACACTTCGTCCGCAACATGTTCATCAAGCCGACTGAGGAAGAGCAGAAGAACTTCAAGCCCAACTTTGTCGTCTACACCGCTTCCAAGGCCAAGGTCGACAACTACAAGGAGCTGGGTCTCAACTCCGAGACATGTGTCGCATTCAACATCACAAGCCGCGAGCAGGTCATCCTGAACACATGGTACGGTGGAGAGATGAAGAAGGGTATGTTCTCAATGATGAACTACTACCTCCCGCTCCAGGGAATCGCAGCAATGCACTGCTCTGCCAACACCGATATGGAAGGCAAGAACACAGCCATCTTCTTCGGCCTCTCCGGAACAGGAAAGACCACTCTCTCAACAGATCCTAAGAGACTTCTCATCGGTGACGACGAGCACGGTTGGGACGACAAGGGTGTCTTCAACTTCGAGGGCGGCTGTTACGCTAAGGTCATCAACCTCGACAAGGAGTCCGAGCCGGACATCTACAACGCAATCAAGCGCGACGCTCTTCTCGAGAACGTCACAGTCGATGCAGACGGCAAGATCGATTTCGCAGACAAGTCTGTCACAGAGAACACACGTGTCTCCTATCCGATCGACCACATCAAGAACATCGTCCGCCCGATCTCAACAGCACCGGCAGCAAAGAACGTCATCTTCCTCTCAGCAGATGCATTCGGAGTTCTTCCACCGGTTTCCATCCTGACACCGGAGCAGACAAAGTACTACTTCCTCTCCGGCTTCACAGCAAAGCTTGCCGGAACAGAGCGCGGAATCACCGAGCCCACACCGACATTCTCAGCATGTTTCGGCCAGGCCTTCCTTGAGCTGCACCCGACAAAGTATGCTGAGGAGCTGGTCAAGAGAATGGAGAAGAGCGGAGCCAAGGCTTATCTGGTCAACACCGGATGGAACGGAACAGGCAAGAGAATCTCCATCAAGGATACCCGTGGAATTATCGATGCAATCCTTGACGGTTCAATCCTCAAGTCACAGACCAAGAAGATCCCGTACTTCAACTTCGAGGTTCCGACATCACTTCCTGGCGTCGATCCGAAGATCCTCGATCCGAGAGACACCTATGCCGATGCTTCCCAGTGGGATGAGAAGGCAAAGGACCTTGCCGGAAGATTCATCAAGAACTTCGTCAAGTACACCAGCAACGAAGCCGGAAAGGCACTCGTTGCAGCAGGTCCTCAGCTCTGAGCTGAACCAATATTGCTTGGAATCAGGTCCTCACTTTGAATTGACCCCAATTCATTGGAGCGGTTCGCGAAAGACTAGGTTGCCAATTTCCTGAAATCAACAGGAGAAAGGTAACCTAGTTTTTTTTGAATTCTCTGGTTGTTGTACCAGTGAATGTAATCAT
>Ga0256405_10003406_pt1 | contig 32834 bp, 22 predicted proteins | sample RumenRJG_02DNA_FD_189096 | JGI IMG/M metagenome (GOLD analysis project Ga0256405, IMG submission 189096) | Bovine rumen microbial communities from Lethbridge, Alberta, Canada - RJG_02 | ecosystem: Host-associated > Mammals > Digestive system > Stomach > Rumen | place: Canada: Alberta...
CGAAGCGGTCGAGGAAATCTCCCGACGCTGCAAGCGCGTCGCGCACGTTGATTCCGTCGGGCGCCCGCGCGGAACCATGCCCGCCTACGACCACGCAGACTGGGACCTTCGGCTCCATGCGCTCCATAACGCGTGCCGCGACGATCCCCGCCACGCCCTGATGTCCGTCCGGAAGGTCTATGACCTGCGCGGCCGCTCCCGGCACGACCTTTGCGAGCGCGTCCTCGAGCATCTTCTGCTCGATGGACTTCCGCTCGTCGTTGCGTCCGTTGACAATGCGCGCCGCCTCGCCGGCTTCGTCCTGGTCGTCCGCGAGAACCAGCCGCAGCGCCTCGGCGCCTGATGCGATTCTCCCGGCGGCGTTGATGCGCGGCCCGAGAAGAAAGCCGAAGTCCCTCGACGTGTGGCGCGCGACCCCGCGCTTCGCCGCCTTTGCGAAGAGAGCCCTGAGTCCGACGGGCGCGAGCGCGTCGAAGCGGTTGAGCGCCTCCGCGACAAGTATGCGGTTCTGCCCGAGGAGCGGCATGACGTCGGTGACTGTCGCAAGCCCCGCGAGAACGAGAAGCGGCCCCGCGAGCGACGGCCCGGAATAGAGCCCCGCCGACTTCGCGCGGGATACAAGCTCTCCTGCGAGGAGGAACGCGACGCCCGCTCCGCAGAGGTTCTCGAAGACGTCGGGGTGGGAGACCTTCGGGTTGACGACCACGCAGTCGGGAAGAACCTCTCCGGGAAGATGATGGTCAGTGACCACGACATCAACGCCCTTCCCCCTTAGGAACGCGATGTTCTCAACGGAGTTTATTCCGTTGTCGACAGTCACCACGAGACCAACGCCGGGATTCTCGGCGAGCATCCTCGCGACCGACGCCTCGGACATGCCGTAGCCCTCGCTCAGACGCTCCGGGAGAAACGGCGACACGTCCGCGCCGAAGGCGGCGAGAGTTCTGACGAGTATGGCGGTCGCGCAGACTCCGTCGCAGTCATAGTCGCCGAAGACGACGATCCTGCGCCTTGCGCGGACCGCCGAGAGTATCGCCTCGGCAGCGGCCTCGACGTTCGGCAGCTCCCGAGCCGGCGCGAGGTCGCGAATCGACGGCGACAGGAAGTCGTCGATCTCCGCGGCGGATATGCCGCGTTTTTCGAGAATGCGCCCGACGAGCTCTGGGATCCCTGCCATACCGCGAAGACCTGCCGTCACCAGCTCATGCGCGTCGGTACGCCCGCCGCGTGCATGGCCGCCTTTATGTCTGAAATGGTGTAGTCGCCGAAATGGATCATGCCCGCGACTATCGCGGCATCGGCCTTTGCCTTCTCGAACACCGTGACGAGGTGCTCTGGCCTCCCTGCACCGCCGGAGGCGACTACAGGCACGTCAACCGCTTCGGCGATGAGGCGCGTTATCTCAAGCTCAAACCCCTCGCGCGTGCCGTCCGCGTCAACCGAGTTGACGACGATCTCGCCGGCCCCAAGGCCAGCCGCCCTCTTCGCCCACTCCACCGCGTCGATCCCCGTATGCTCGCGGAAGCCCCTCGTCGTTATCTCGTAGCCGCTCGCCGTCGCGCCGCTCTTCACAGGATCCATGCCGAGGACTATGCACTGCGCGCCGAACGCCCTGGCTCCCTCCGCGATTATCTGCGGGTTCCTCACAGCGAGGGAATTGACCGATATCTTCTCGGCGCCGGCGAGAATCACGCGCTCCATGTCCGCTACGGACGATATGCCGCCTCCAACGGCGAACGGGATGCGGATGGCCTTTGCGACGGCCTCGACCATCTTGATGTCGATTGGACGGCGCTCGGCGCTCGCGGTGATGTCGTAGAAGACGAGCTCGTCCGCGCCGCCGTCGGAATACCTGACAGCCATCTCCACGGGATCGCCGAGATCGACGTTGTTCTTGAACTTGACGCCCTTCGTGACAAGGCCGTTGCGCACGTCGAGGCAGGGGATCACTCGTTTAGTCAGCATGACAGCCACTCCTTCAGCAGTTCAAGGCCAATGCGTCCGGATTTCTCGGGATGGAACTGGCATGCCCAGAGGCGGCCCTTCCTCACCATCGCCGTGAACTTAACGCCGGCGTATTCGGCAACGCCAGTGGTCTCTGGGACGACCTCCGCATAATAGGAATGGACGAAGTAGAACTCCTTCCCGTCGAGCCCCTCCACGCCGTTCCAGCCGATTTCGGGGACCTTGAACCCCGGCACGGAAGGAAAGCGCCGTACGTGGCCGGGGATGATGCCGAGGCATTCCACTCCGCCGTCTTCCTCGCTGTGGTCGAAGAGTATCTGCATGCCGAGGCAGATGCCGAGGAACGGCTTGGTGGCCGCCGCTTCCTTAACCGCGTCCACGAGGCCAAACGCCTTCAGGTTCTCCATCGCGCTTCGCGCTGCGCCCACGCCGGGGAACACTACGCGGTCTGCCGCCGCAATCGCCCTGGGGTCGCTCGTGACGAGCGTCTCCGCGCCAAGCGCGGCGAAGGCAAGCTTCACGCTCGTAAGGTTCCCGGCCTTGTAGTCGATTATCGCTGTCATTGTCTGTATCCGCCTTGGCGGGATATTTTACCATAAACGCGCGAGGAGCGCGACGAGCGCCGTGTCGGTGCGCAGTATGCGCGAGCCGAGGGAATAGCGCGAAAAGCCGTGGGATTCGAGAAGAGAGACTTCGTCGTCGGTCCAGCCGCCCTCGGGACCGACTGCAAGAAGAAGCCGGCCTGGCTTCTGCGCCGGCGCATTGGGCGCCCCGCCCGGATGCCCCACTACGCGGTTAACCGTCGGGAAGAGGGAATCAAGCTCGTCGCCGACGAAGCGCCTGAAGTTCCTGCGCGTCTCCAAGCGCGGCACGACGCTTGTCCCCGCCTGCATAAGCCCGTCGACGAGAAGCGGACGGTAGTTCTCCTCCTTGAGAAGCGTCGCGCCCCAGAAGTCCTTCTCGACCTTCTTCGCGCCGACGAGGACTATCGTGCCGACGCCGAGCGACGCAAGCTGCGGGAGAAGCCGCTTCATGACGCGCGGCCTCGGCGGGGCGAGCACAAGGTCGCACCATGGCCGCAGCGACTCCTCTGTGTGCGACACCTTTACGGCGACGGTCCGCCCCTCGATGGAGACGATCTCGCCAGTGCCGATGCGGCCATCCAGCTCGCCTGTTTTCAGCGTCTGGCCGACTTCGCCGTGGAGAACCGCGAGGATGTGCTCCGCCCTCGCGTCGGAGCACGTTGCGACTCCGTCCGCGATTTCGGAACTCTCGAAGAGGATTCGGTTCACAGACCGTCAGACGCGGTAGTATTCTTCCCAGCCCTCGCGCGGCGCAGGCCCCTTGAGGAGAATTCCCACCTCGGCGTCGCCGACGTCCTTCTTCGCGACCGGGTCGAACTTGAAGCCGCGGTTGAGCCGCTGCGCGATCACGCCAAGGCAGAAGATCTCGGAAAGCGGCGCGGTGACGCGGAACGGGCTCCTCGCCTCCTCCTCGCCCTTCACGGCGAGAAGGAAGTTGCGCCAGTGGTCGCTCCCCGCCTTCTCGAACGCCGGCACCTTCTCGTCCTGGGCTCCTACGCGCACGAGCGTCGCTGAGTGCGAAAGCCCCTGCCAGACGGTGCCGTCGGCGAGGTATATCTCCTTGCCCGGCTTAAGAGGCGGGTCGATGAGACCGTCGTTCGCGGTCGACGCCGGGAAGAGCCCCTTGTTGTCGGCGTAGCGGAAGCCCTCCGGGAGCGGCGGCTTGTTGTCGAGGCCTTCGTACCATTCGAGCGTCACGTCGTCGAACTTCATCGTCAGCGTGTCCTGGATCGGGAACACAAACTGGTTCCAGCCGGTCACGTTGGAAATGGAGACTTCCTTCGGCAGGGCGCCGCGAAGCGTGAAGCGGTGGACGCAGTCGAGGATGTGCGCGCCCCAGTCGCCCATGCAGCCGTTGCCGTAGTCGTACCAGCAGCGCCATTCGCCGTACGCGAGACCCTTCGAGAAGTCGTGGTATGGCGCGGCGTTGCACCAGACTTCCCAGTCAAGCGTCTCGGGCATAACCTCGCCCCTCGGGTACGACGACGTCTTGCCGCCCCACTTGTGCCAGCGGCGCTGCATGTTCATGTGCGCGACGACCTTCTTCACGTCCTTGATGACGCCGTTCTGGACGTAGTCGCGGTACTGGTAGTAGTTTGCGCCACTGTGCCCCTGGTTGCCCATCTGCGTGACGACGCCGTACTTCTCCTCGGCGGCCATTAGAAGCTCGCATTCGCGGAACGAATGCGCAAGGGGCTTTTCGACGTAGACGGCCTTGCCCAGACGCATCGCGTGCATCGCCGCGCAGAAGTGGGAATGGTCGGGGATCCCGATCAGCACGGCGTCGATCTGGTCGGCCATCCTGTCGAACATCTTCCTGAAGTCCTGGAAGCGCGGAAGGTTCGGAAAGCGCTTAAGCGCCTCTTCGGTGTGCGGAGCCCCGATGTCGGTGTCGCAGAGCGCGACGACTTCGCAGATGTCCTTGTTCCCCGCGAGTTTCTTCAGGTCGAACCACGCCTGTGCGCCGCAGCCAATCGCCGCGAGCCGCACCTTGCCGTTGGCGACATACGCCTTCGACGAGAAGCACCCAGGCAGAAGCGGATACGCGCCTGCCGCAAGCATTGCGGAAAGAAATCCGCGCCTATTCATATTCATTTCCAGTATCCTTTGGCTTTTAGGGGTTTCGCGACAAATGCCCTCACAGGCCTTCGACAAGGAACGTAAGCCGATACTCACCCTTGCCGACCATGTCGTCGCCGTGCGGACGGGCGCCCCAGCTGTTGTCTCCGCCGACGCCCATCTGGACTGCGTCGACATTGACGGTGATCGAATCCCCGACCGAGAGATCCCACTGGTGCCGCGCCTTCTCGAGCGCGTCCTGCGAGTAGGGCCAGGCGTTGAAGCCGACAGGCGCGCCGAGCGCGGTGACCTTGACGGCCTTGCCCTTGCCGTCGGCGAACTCGATCCAGCGGCAGCCGGTGCGGTAGCCCTGCTCTCCCGGCTCGATGTAGTTGTCGGGGTTGAGGCGGAACTCTGGATAGTCGATGCAGCCATCGTCGCACGCAAGGCCGCTGACGAGCCCGACGGACGCCTTCCAGACGTCGAGGAGCGCGGCGGTGCGGCGGTCGGAGTAGTTCTCCCACGGGCCCATTCCGTACCACTCGACGTTCGTCAGCTCCTTCGGGATCCTGAACGTGACGCCGATGCGCGGGACGGGCGGCTGCTTGTCGCCGACGGTAACCCTGAGGTCGACGAGGTAGCCCTTCTCGGTCTTGCCGACCTTGAGCTCGGCCGTGCATCCCTCGGGGAGCTCCTGCGCATTGGTCGCGGACTTCCACACTTTGCAGACGTTCGGCATATTCCAGCCGCGGTCGTTGTCGATCGGCGCGCGCCAGAAGTTCATCTTGAACGGATGCTCTTTGACCGCCTCCGCCGCAGGCGCCGCGACGGGCACGAACGGCTTCGCGAACTGGTCCATCGCGGCGACGTCCGGACGCCCGTCCTGGTTCTGGTCCCAGTCTCCGCGCACGAAGAGGAACACGATCGCGTCGCCGTCAGGCGCGTCCGCGACCTTGAACTCCTTCACCGTGTCGGGCTCGAAGCCCTTGACGTCGATGAGACCGTCCTTGACGATCTTGCCGCCCTTCGTGACGATCCAGTGGGCGTTCAGGTGGTCGAGCGTCGAGAAGCGGTAGGCGTTCCATATCTTCGCGGTCTTCGTCTCCCAGTCCCACGAGTCGACGTGGACTGGCTGGTAGGCGTGCTTGACCTCGTAGGCGCCAGGGTGATACGAGCGGTCCGCCGCCACGATTCCGTTGCAGTTGAAGTTGTCGTCGTTCGGCTTGTCGCCGAAGTCGCCGCCGTAGGCGAGGTAAGTGCCGCGCTTGTCGGTCTTCCAGACGGCCTGGTCCACGAAGTCCCAGATGAAGCCGCCCTGCATGGACGGATACTTCCTCACAAGATCCCAGTAGTCCTGGATGTCGCCGTTCGAGTTGCCCATCGCATGGGTGTACTCGCAGAGGACGAACGGCTTCTTAGGATTGTTCTTCACGTACTTCTCGACGTCCCACGGATGCGTGTACATCGGGCACTTCACGTCGCTGTGGTCGGAATCCTGCGCACCTTCGTACTGGATCGGGCGCGTCGAGTCGATCGCCATCATCGCGTCGTACTCGTCCTTCATCGCCGGGCCGTCGCCCGTCTCGTTGCCGAGCGACCATGTGACGATGGACGGATGGTTGCGGAAGGTCTTCACCATGTTGACGCCGCGCGAAACAATGGCATCGCGGTAGATCGGGTTCTTCGGGAGGGCATCCTTCGCTTTGCCGTAGATGCCGGCGCCGTGGGCCTCGATGTTCGCCTCGCAGACGACGTAGATGCCCTCGCGGTCGCAGAGCTCGTACCAGGTCGGGTCGTCGGGGTAGTGGCACGTCCTGACGGCGTTGATGTTGAGGTCGTGGAAGATCTCGATGTCCTTCTTCATCCCCTCGAGCGTGACGGTGTAGCCCGTCCCCGGCTCCATCTCGTGGCGGTCTGCTCCCATGAAGAGGGCTCGCTTGCCGTTGATGTAGATTACGGCGTCCCTGATCTCGACCTTGCGGAAACCGAACGCGACGGGATAGACGGAACCTCCGGCGGAGACGGTCTCGTAGTACATGTTGGGGGCCTCGCAGCTCCAGAGCTTCGGGCTCTCGTACTTCTTCTCGAGAAGCGTCTTGCCCTCCGCATCCCTGACGGCGAGCGTGCCGGTCTTGAAATCGTCGGAGAGCTTAGCGTCGACGACGAGATCGTACGGCGCGTCCTTCCCCTCGGCGACGAGCCACACGTCGCGGAAGATCCCGGAGAAGCGCCAGAAGTCCTGGTCTTCAAGGAAAGAGCCGTCGCAGTGCTTCAGGACCTCTACCTCGAGCGCGTTGTCCCCGTCCTTCAGAAACGACGTGATGTCGAACTCGGCCGGGAGGCGGCTGTCCTGCGAATATCCGACTTCCTTGCCGTTGACGCGGAGGAACATCGCCGACGACACGCCGCCGAAGTGGATGACGACGCGACGGCCCTTCCAGTCGGCGGGGATCGAGAACGAGCGCGAGTATAGACCGACCGGATTGCGGTAGTAGTGGCTCGTGTAGTATTTCGGGGGCTCGACGTAGGGATCACCCTCGTTCCATCCGTGGATCGGGTACGTCACGTTCGTGTAGAGCGCGGGATCGTACTCGCCCTGCAGCTGCCAGCAGCCGGGAACGGCGATCTTGGCCGTCTTTTCCCATTCCTTCGCGTAGAAGTCGTGCTTCCACTTGAAGCCCCAGTCTCCGTTGAGCGACTGGAGCCACTTCGACTCCGTGCGCGGCTTCTCGCCCTTCGCGACGGCAAGCGCTGTTTTTGCGCTCTCGCACGGAACCATGATCGAACGGGCGGGGAGCCTGTTCTGCTCAAACACACCAGGATCTCGCCACACCTCCTTTGCCGTCGCAACCCCGGCGACGGCGAACAAAGAAACTCCAACTGCAAAACTACCTAAGCGATGCATATCTTTCCTCCTTTTGAGGGGAATATTTTACCATAATTACCGACAGTCTGTCACTTGCGGGAAAACCATGTTTCGCCGGGCAGACCTCCCGCCTGACCAATGGTCTCGCGGTTTACTCTGCGAGATGCGGACCGAACGGCATGCGGCCGAAGCGCGGACCGTACACGGCGAGGCCTGTCTTCTCGGCGGCGAGGCGGATCGTCATCTTCCCGTCCTTCGACGCCGCGGCGACTTCGGCCGGGATCTTCGCCTCGACGAGATAGCCGTAGCTGCCGGCCTCGCAGAGCCTGTCCTTGCCGTCCTTCGCGCGTTCCTGCGAGAACCACGACAGGATGCCGCGGTGGTCAGCGGGATCGTCCGGGAGCTCGACCGTTGCGACAAGAGTGCCGTTGGCGTACACCTTGACTGAACCGGGGAACTTGTGCGCGACGGTCGTCTGCGGATAGCTGTTGGGGTTCTGCGAACGGTCTGCGAGCCCGCCGAGCATGTAGGCGATGTCCGAGCTGGAGGACGCCTCCTTCTTGAAGTCCTTCGCGTTGAGCCGCTTGGAAGAAACCTCGGCGCGGAACACGCACGCGCCCTTCGGCGCGTCGAACTCGTACTCGAAGAACCCTGTCCCAGCACCGCAGAACTTCTTGCCGTCCATGACGTCCCACTGCTTGAGCGACCATTCGCCGCGCGCCGGACGCACGTCGGACACTTCGCCCCTCCGCGTCACGAAGCAGGTGAAGTTGCGAGCGATCGGCGCAAGACCCGCATACAGCGTGAAATTCACCGTTCCGCACGCGTCGCAGTCTGGCAGCGTCACCGGAACGTCCGCGAGATGTCCCTCCTGCCACGCCTTCGCCACTTCCGCCGCCGGAAGACGGACACCCATCTCCTCGAATACCGCACCCTCGCCGTCGACGTACTTGATCTTATAGCCAAGCGAGAGCTTCCTCCCGGCGTAGCGGTCGGTCGTGAGCGAAATGTCGACTGGGACCCTGTACGTCTCACCGGCCTTGAACTCTCGGCAGAGCTCTGTGTCGAGCGGAATGTAGGCGTTCGCATGGAAGTCGCGGAAGGTCATCCTCGGGAAGAGCTCCTCGACGCCGAACTCCTTTTCGGTGCGGTCGAAGCGGACGTATCCGTTCCATTCGTTGATGACGTCGTGGTGCTCGGTGTAGAGCCATCCCGCGCACTTCATGTGGCGGCGGAAGGCGTTGATCATCATGTGGTAGTCCCACGTCAGGTCGCAGTCGCCGGTCGAACCATCGTAACCCCAGACATTGCCGCACTCGGAGTTCAACATCGGCTCGTCCCTCTGCACGAAACCGCCCTTGTAGTTCCATTTTGAACCAGGGAACGTCTTCGAGCAGAATTCGTCGAGCGTCGACTCCCACTTCCAGCCGGGAAGATAGGAGTGCCATGTGTTGATGTCGGTTACGACATGGTCGTTGTTGCACGGAGAATTGTCCTCGATTATGCGCGTCGGATCTGCATCTTTCGCCCTGCGCCACACGTCCGCCACGCGGCGCTTCGTCGCGTCCGAGTAGACGTAGCCCTCGGAGAAGAGTCCCCACGTCTCGTTGAACAGCACCCACGCGAAGACGGACGGATGGTTGAAGTCGCGCTTGAGCATACCCTCGAAGCACGCCCAGTGCTCGCGGAACGCCGTCTCGCTTGCATTTCCCCACCAGTTCGGCACGTCGGCCATGATGAGAAGCCCGAGCTTGTCGGCCCAGTACAGCTTGCGCGGGATCTCCGCCTTTATGTGGACGCGGTTGCCGGTTAGCCCGAGCTTCTTGGAAATCATGATCTCGTTCTTCATGAACTCGTCCGTCTGGAAGGTGTAGAATCCCTCCGGGTGGTAGCTCTGGTCGAGCGTGAGCTGGAGATAGACGGGCTTACCGTTGAGTGTCACGTAGGGGTGTCCGTTCGGATTATTATCGACGCCGATCTCGCGGAAACCGAAATACGTGGACACCTCGTCGTCGCCCGCCTTCACCGTCACTTCGTAGAGATAGGGATTGTCGAGATCCCAGACCTTCGCATCCTTTATTGGTATGCTGATGTCCCTCTCCATTTCCCCGACTCCGAAAGTCTCGCTGACTTTCGCGCCGCCGTCCTCCGGTTTGAAGGCGATCGTGACATCGAGGGGCGCTTTCGCAGGTGCGCCCAGCATGACGTTGACAAGGACGTGGTCTTCACAGAGGCTCGTCGCGAAATAAGGCGTGAAGCGCACAGACTCGATATAGCTTTCGCCGCGGCCTTCGAGGTAGACGGTCTGCCAAATGCCGCGCGCGTTGCCGTAGCCCTGCTTGCCGTAAAGCCGCCAGTCCTTGTTGGCCACGGACGACGGAGCGTCCCACACGCGCAGTTCGACCGTCGCCTTCCCGCCCTTCTTCGCGAATGGAGTCAGCTCGACCTCGAACGGAACGTAGCCGCCCTGATGCCTGTCGACGAACTTCCCGTTCACGAAGACGTCTGTCTGCCAGTCGCACGCGCCGACAACGAGGAAGAATCGCGGCGACTTCCAGTCCGCCGGAATCTCAACCTCGCGCCTGTACCACGCGCTGTCCCCATCGCCCTTCACTCCCGAAAGCGGCGCGGCCCATCCGAACGGAACGACGATCTTCTGGTCGAACGCCGCCGGACGCGCCGGCACGTCGACGGACGTGCCCTTCGGCTCGAAGGCGAAGTCCCATTCGCCGTTCAGGTTCACCCACTCGGCGCGCTCCCAGTCGGGACGCGGATGCTCGGGGAGCGGAATCGCCCCCGCGCAGGAAACGAACACGGCAACAAACGCCGCAGCAGACATAGCGAATTTCATTTTCATATTGTTATTATATCAGTTGACATGTTGATTTCATATCCCATCAAATTAGGGGATCAGCTCTGACGAAGGAGTTCGTCCATACCGACGAGATGATCGAAGAACCCATCCTCCTCGAGCTCAGGCGCAAGTTCACCGTCATAGACCAGCACCGTCCTTACGGATGTCCCCTTTTTCAGGGGAAGCCGGTCGATCTTCCTTTGCACCTCCTGCTCCACGGCAACGGGAATAAAGTTCATCCGCTTCACCTCCACCAGATACACGCTTTTCGGAAGCTGGACAAGCATGTCTATCTGCACTCCGTCGCCGGCCTTGCGTCCACGCCTGAAGTATGGCGCAACGGATTCCACGCTCTTGCCTACGAGTCCGATGCGTCTGGCGAGTGCATGGAAATTGTTCAGGACAAGGTTCTCGAACTGGAGACCCATTATGGAGTTCCAGTTCGGAAGACGCTCCAGCGACACGTAGCGGAACATGCCTTCTCTGATGGCTTCGGATTTCGGCTGGATGTATTTAAGGTAAAAACGCGTGTAATTGTCCCTTAACCTGTATCTTACCTCTCTTACATCGCGTCCTGTGTTAGGGTTCTTCCCCCGCGCACCGGCGACAAAACCCGCCTGCACGAGATCCGCAACATCAGATGAGATATGTCCGCTGGACTGCACGCCGATCCGTTCCGCAAGCTCCGCAATGCTCGCCGGGCCGTCGGCAAGTGCTGTGACAATTCGCTTCTTGGCGGCCACGCTCTCGTCGAACACGTCGTCGAATATGCGGTTGAAGTCCTTGAACAGATATCCATCCGGATCGAAGCAGAGCCGTCGAATGTTCTCGTCGGCCGGCAGCGAAGGGTTGATCTCGGCAAGGTATTTCGGAACTCCTCCAGTCACCGACAGTACGTCAAGAATCTCGCGTGTCGCGGTCCGATCCGCCTTCCTGCCCCAAAACGCGCGGCACTCGGACAGGGAAAGCTCAGGCAGCGTTATATCAAGGGATATCCTTCCGACATACGCCTTTGAACGCTGGACATTAGTCTGAATCCAGGCCGAGACACTTCCGGCGACGACAAGTATCAGATTGTCGTGCTGCGACAGCTGCGTATCCCACGCCGTCTTGAGGAATCCGGCAAAGGCTCCGTCGTAGCGCCCCATCCATGATATTTCATCGAGGAACACGATGGTTCTGCGCCGGGGATGAATCGCTTCATGAAGCGCATCGAACGCCTTTGACCAGCAGTCGGCCTTGGCTTCCGGCTTCTTGGCCGCCCTTGCAAGCCGCTCGCAGAAGTTATCTATCTGACGCTGGTTAGTCATGGTCCTATCCGGCGGCAACCCGACAATCTCTATGAAATCACAGGCCGAGCGTCGTGCGAACTCCTCGACCAGAGTCGACTTCCCGATTCGACGGCGTCCGGACACGACGGCGAAGGAGCTCCGCTTCTTTTCCCACAAGGCGGAGAGTTTATCAAGATACTCGCTTCTTCCAATGAATTTCATACGTGCACTATATCATATTTCGCGCTGACGCGCAATGGCAAAATGTCGGCTATTCCGCAAATTACAGAATAGCCGACATTTATTTACGAGCTGCAGAATGTCGGCTATTTCCAAGACTGCCAAATAGCCGACATTTCCTGTCTCGCCGCCCGTCTTGTACCGCGGCAGCGTCAACGCCAATCGCATTACTTACTTGCCGTCGGGCGCGTTGCGCATCGTAACCGTAACCGACTGAAGTGTATTAGGTCCGATCTCCACCTCAAGCGTATCATACTTCAACGCGTTCTTGTCGTTCGGACCAAGCGGCGCATAGCCGGTCTGCGTGTCCTCATAGGCGAATTCCTCCCAAAGCTTGGCTTCGCCGGGGACCTCGCGACAGTCGATGTATTTTGGATCCTTGATGCGGACGAGACGGTATGTCGGGGCGGCAAATATCTTGCCCGGCACTTTGACGGCGACCTTTTCACTTGTCTGCTTCGTGTTGACCATTATGAGACAGAGTTCGTCCTTACCACCGGTAAGCGCGATCCACTCGACCTCTCCCGGCACCGCTGGCGGCTGGACACCCCTCTTGAGAGCATTGCGATAGGAATAGACATCGCTCATAGTCTTGGCAGACGTATAGAAGCTCAGTTCGAAGTCCGTGTCTTTGGAAGTGCCGTGATGCCACAGGATCGGATGGGTGCGAAGTGCGTTGCCGATGATGCGATAGACGGCACCCTGCGCGCCGACCTCCATACGAGGGCGGTTGAGCGGCGAGTCGAGGTCGGGATATTCGCCACCCTCATCGGACCACTGCACGTTCCAGGTCCTGCCGTTGGAAATGTACAATCCTCCCGCGAGGTTGCACATGTTGTGGTGGAAGAATCCGTCCACTTCCGGCTGGCACGTCATCATGAGGGCATAGTGGCCCATGACGAGCGCTTCGCGAAAGATTCGCTGGCATCGGTTGTCTTCGTCGGAGCGCGGGCGCACTTCCGTCCACCACGTGCGCTTGCCCTTGATCTCGGGGAACGCCTCGGCAAAGCCGCGAATACGCTTGACGCCGAAATAAGAACAGCTGTAGGGAATGTCCGCCCCGTAGGTATGGTAGGTGACGTGCGAAATCTTGTCGAGGACGCCGCTCTTCGCAAGTCCCATGATGAAATGCGCTGAATACTTGTTGAACATGTCCGCGGCAAAATAGGTGTCGCGCTTGATCTCCCCGGCGGCAAGCATTCTGTTACGCACCTGCGTTATGTCTGGATTTGCCTCGAAATTCTCAGCCACCGGTACGCCCATCTTGCAGTCCGGCCATATCTTGAGCGCAGCCGAGACGAACTCCGTCCACAACCTGACAAGCGCGTCCTGATCCTCATAGGGCTGATAATACGTCTCGCATCCGAGCTCGAACCCCTGCACGACATCCTTGTAGCCGTTATCGACGATCCACTTGACGAGCGCAAGCTTGTTATCGAGATTCTCCTTGAAAGCGGCCTCGTCGGCAGCGGTTTTGGCCCGAATGCCCTGCATGCCTATCAGCACCCTGAAGCCGTTTTCCTTCCAGAAATCAAACTGCGCCTTTGGATTGGAGCGCTTCTTTGGGTCGGGGTCGTTGCGCCGCGCGAACCACACATCGGAAGACCAGGTCGCGGTGCTGTAGCAGCCGGCCTTCTTCATGACCTCGGCCGTCTCCCACTTGTTGGTGACAAACCAGTAGTCGTCGCCGTATTCGTGCATCGCGCTGATGTAGCCGACGATCGATTTCGACGTCGTTTGCGAGAGGTCGCGCATTGGCTTCCCCGAAAGGTCAAGGTCGATCGCAAAGTCGGCCTTCGCCGCAAGCGCGGCGGAGGCGAGAACGGCAAGGGCAAGCAATTGTCTTTTCATGTGTTCTGATTTTTATTGTGTTTTGTTTCTGTGTCCTACATCCATATCGAAAATGCCGCAGACGAGTCGTCCACGTCACACGACGCGAAATCGCAGACATCGACCGTAAACGACTCGCCGCCTTTCGAAAACGTCGCCTTCCATGCGCGATGCGTCGCTTTCGGCGTCATCGGCTCAAGGCGGCACGTCCATCCGCTCTGGCCGCTGACACGCTCAGCCAGCACGCTTTTACGCGGCGTTCCGCACAACGTGGACTTCGCAAGCAGAAGCGGACCGAACGTCACGTACGTGCCAGCACCGCGCCGTGAAAGTCCTGCCATCTCCGGCGTACTCTCAAGCTGCTCGAAAAGCCGTGTCCGTACATCGGCGTCGTCGGCGACACGCCAGGAATTTACCGACACTTCGCCTTCAAGCCGCACGTGAGCCACGTTCCCGACGCATTCGACGGCAAAAGCCCGCGCCCAGCCCGGACGACGCACAACGATCTTTCGAGACTTGGCGGACACTGCCGAAATCGAAATCTCGCCGCCAAACGGGTAGTCCCCGGCGATGCGGACGACGACATCTTCGCCGCCGTCGCGCAGCGTGTATCTCCCGGCGAAAAGAAGCGCGACTTCGACAGACCCGCCATCGCCTATCGAAACCGCCGCCTCCGAGACGTCCTTCCACGCGCGCGCCGCGTTGTCGACGCAGCAATGGTGATATTTCATTCCCACCTGGTGCGGAGCCGGAAAATGGCGTGTGCCGTGGGAACGGACGCCGTGGGCAGCCCACTTGCCATCCCGGAACACGCCGGGCAGAAAGCCGTTCAGGAACGCCGCCTCCATCGCGTCAATATGCCGTCCGTCGCCGGTCGCCGCGTAGAGTGCCCGCTCGAGCCGCATGAAATACACGACATCGCAAAGCTCGGTAATCGCATTCGGACAAGCGCGTGCGCCGGTGAAATGGTCGAAGTAGCCGACGCTACCCATTGGGTTGGACTCGTGCGCGAGAAGCTGCCGCTCAATGCGCAATACGGCGTCCGTCAACCTCGCTTTCCTTGCACCTTCCACAACCTCGACATAGTCAAGAACCCCTTCAAGGCAACTCATCATCTCGTAGGCCTTCGCCCAATGCCCCGGATTCGGATACCACTCGTGGACTGGCCTCCCCGAAAATGCGTTCCGCACGAGATTCGGGATCGGATTGCCGTCGCAGTCCCACTTCGCGACGATTTCGGACGCGAAATCGAGATATTCCTTCCGTCCTGTCGCGCGGTAGAGGATCATGAGCGGCTTCAGGATGCTCATCGAGGGGAGTCCCGCGAAGTACCCCGTGCGGTCGATCGATGGACCTTCCGGGCGCTTCAACTGCGCGATCGTCTGGTCCATCAGGCGAGAAGCCGCGTCGAGAAAAAAGCGGTCGCCCGACATGGAATGGATTTCGAGGAGCGCCCAGACGGTGTATTTCCGCCCCCAGATGTTCCAATTGAACTTTTCGGAGCCGTCCGAATTCGGCCCCGTGTCGAGAGGATCCGAACATGTGCCGATATAGCCGTCGGGACGCTGAAACTCGCGGACGAACGCGTGCGCGTTTTTTTCAATCCACGTCTTGAGGCCGTCGTCGGCGGAGATGGACCATGCGGCGACCGCGCCCAGCATATGCTTGCCCCAGTATTCGCCCTGCCACCATCCCTTGTCGTCGTCGTGCGAACGAAAGGCATTCACCGCTTCGGCGTAGATTGCGTCGCGCATGTCGCCCGAAAAGCGCGCCGAGAGAAACCGGGATTCCTTGTCCTTCCAAAACCCTTCGGCGCCGCCTGCGACGGCACTCGCGGCCGTGAGCGCCGCGGCAAAGGCGACAAGGCGCGCCCTCACCGCACGAACCTCGCGACAAAGCAGCAGGAAAGACGGTCGTTCTTCTTCAGTTCCAGACGATTGCCCGCGACCCTCGCGGCGACAGGCGTGAGGTCGTTCTTGTCGTCGAGGATCCGGACGTCCTGAAGCCGCCAGCCGTCCGCATTCTGGAGCGAAAGGCCGATCTTGTCGAGTCCGCTCCTGTAGTCAGCAACGAGCACGATGGCCGAACGTCCGTCCGCGCTGACTGCGGCAAACGGCACAACGCCCTTCTCGGACGACGTGACATGCAGTTTCGTCTTGCACGAACCGATCAGTTCGCCCATCGCCATGAGCGCGTGGAACGGCTTGACGTAGCGACGCTCGAGAACGTCGAAACTGCCCCAGTCCCAGTCGAAGCCGCAACCATAGAAAAACGCCTGGGAAATGCTAGTGTCCTGAAGCTTCGCCTCGACGGCCATCGTGAACGCCGCGGAGTCGGTTCCGTTCATCGACGCAGGTCCCGAATGCGTCCTCAGCCATTGTTCGCGGTTGCCGCGAATCGCGTCCCAGCTGTTTTCCGCGAGAAAATGCCACTCGTCGAAGATCAGCTCCGTTTCCGGGAAGCCGCACTCGGCGACAAGCGCCTTCGCCCGCGCCGCCTGGCGCACGGGTTCGTCGGGATCGACGCCGTACCAGTGCCAGCTGAAGAAATCCGGCGCGACACCGGCCTTCTTGCACGCGGCGAAAAGCTCCCTCGCAAACGGCTCGTCAAGCCACGCAAGCGCGGGCCCGCCAAACTTCAGTTCCGGGAATTCGCCTTTCAGCCGCTTCAGGCACGTGACGAAGAGATCGATGAACTCGGCGCGCGTTCCGCGCCAGCACGGCGTGATGTTCGGCTCGTTGAAAAGCTCCCAGTACTCGATGTCCCACTTGAAGCCGTCCGCCCAGCCGCGCGTGTAGTGGCGGACGATCCCGGCGAGGACCTCGGCGTATTTCGCATGGTCTGGCGGATTGAGCGTGTTGACGGCGTTTCCGTCGCGCGTGTGCTCGATCGACGTGCCGAGTCGGTAGAAGACCTTCATCCTGTTCTCTTCGCGCACGGTCTTGAGAAGGTTGTCCGTTGCCTTGAAGTAGTAGTTCGCGGGATCCTTCGCGTCGAGATGCATGAGAGGGAAGATGAAATGCGTGTCAACCACGCGCTGTCCGCCGTCGACAAGCGGCGCGTCGTGTGACCGCCAGGCATGGAAGTTCAGTTTCGCGAGATTGGAAGAGTCCCAAAGCTGCTTCTTGGGCGCAGTCGCATAGCGCGACCGCCAATGCGACGAATGGAGCTTCGGGTTGACATCGCCGCCTTTCGCGGCGAAATCAACTGTGACGCCTCCGAGCGCAACGTCGCCGGCGAAAGAAGCCAGCAGGAAGAGAAGAATCCTGTTCATACGGTGCCTCTATCTGACCATGATGACGAAGCCGGACTCCTTGTAGTACGGCGAATCGCGATCTACCATCCACATGCCGTATGGCCTGTTGTAGCTGTCCATCGCCTTGAAAACGCCGAAGCACCCATCTGGCGCCGCCGCCTTCTCGTCATCAGTCATCTCCGAGGCAAGCGCCTTCCACCCCATCCTCTTTGAGCAGTAAATGGTTCCGTATGTCGCAATGGTTCGCATTTCCGTGCCGGAAAAATTGCAAATGCCATTGACGATTTCAGCCGACAAAGCCTCATTCTGGAACCAGTATGTCTTGACAGATTTTGTCCAACGGTAAACCGCCTCGACTTTCGGGACGTAGAACGTAACATTCGTTATGGCCGTGCAGTTGATCCATACGTAACTGCCGTTGAACACAAGGTTTGTGCACTCCGGGGCGACGAAGGTGACGTCCTTGAGCGAAGACATCTCGCGGAAACCCGCAGCCCCGGCGAGGCTTGTGCCGGTGTAGGTTATCTTCGCGTTCTCCACGCCCGAGAACGACTGGAAGTTCGCCGACTGTAGGTTGTTGAGGACAAGCGTCCCCCTGACGTCAGGGCTTGCATACTGCCCGCCGTTGTAGAAGTTCGTTACGCTCGCAGGAATGTAGTCGCCCACATCGCCTTCGAGTAGATTGCATCCGTTATAGATGTTCTGCCCCATCCAAGTGAGGTTCGGGCAGTCGAGGACGACTTTCTTGAGCGCCGTGCAGTTGTAGAAGCCGCTGTTCATGTTGCTGCCGAGTTTCACAAGATTCGGGAGGCGGATGAGCGCGTTCGTAAGCCCGGTCATGGAAGCGAATCCGTCAATGGAAGTGACATCGCCGCCCGTAATTTCGATATTCTTCAGATTTTGATTGGTGCCAAACGTCAGCGTGTTGTGGCCGTCCGCCGCAACGCTATCGAAGGCATCAATGAGGAAATCCGAAATGTCCCAGGTCTTCCAACTCGTCGCGTATGCTCCGCTGTTCGAATGGAACTTGATTGAAGTAATGGCAGAACCATCCACCGTCATGTTGCGGAGATCGAGAACGCCTGACCCGGCGGCGATGTTGCCAAGCTGGATGACGCCGCTCTCTATGTCCGTATAGTCGTTGATGAGCTGGATTGTCCAATTGCCGTTGGAGATGGTTTTCGGATTAGTGGACGAGTCGTATGTCCAAACATTATCGGCGCGGGCAGACGACACCGCGCAGAACAGCGCGGCGGCGATCAGGAGGCTACGATAATTGCCCCCACCCTGGGTAAACCTGTTGTTTCGCGAAGTTATCATGGCATCCTCCTTTTGCGAGTTTGGGAATATTCTACCACAACCCGCCCAAAAAACATACCCCCCTAAATTAGGGGGTGCACCGAGCGATTTATGTAAGGAAGTTGCAAATTGATGGCTTTTGCTCAGTACGCATATATTGGCGTATATGTGTGTTTTGCGCTAACGCGCGACCACGAATGGGCGGCACGGGGGCGCAGTTGTACCGGACTCATTCGACCTCGACCGGAATCCACACCCTGAAGAAGCTTTCCCCGTCGCGGGTATTGCCGGCTGACGCGAAATCGCAGAATCCGATCGGGCGCGGCATCGTCGCATAGCGCGAAAACATGCCTGTAACGGCCATGTAAACTGACGCGCAGGGCGGCTGCGTCACTACAAACCTGTCCGCATCGGGCGCGGCAAACGACTCTGAAAGATCTCCGTCGCCGAAGCGCACGTCGCGCGCAAGCAGAACCGGACCTCTCGTAAACGCCATCATTCCATCGAGTTCATGCCGCTTCACGCGGCCGTCGAAAATCATTTTCACCTGATCGCCGCTCTTCCATTCGCGCTCGAATACAACATAGCCGCCACCGCCGAGCTTCTTCTCCTCGCCCCACGACGTCTTCACCGTCGTCGCCTCGCTCCATGAAGGCATTCTGATACGAAGTGAGAATCGGCGGGGCTCGTGCATCGACAGCGTGACGGCTGACTCGAGCTTCCGCGGATAGTCGTTGAACTGGTCGACGACAACGCCAAGCTCCTTTATCCGCACAGTCCCGCAGACATGCTGATTGACTGTAACGACAGGCCCGGACGACATGACTGCCGATTCGAGGAAGGCGACGAACCCGCGTGCGCCGTTCGAATCGCAGCAGTTAGCCTCCATGCGGCACTGCCGCGGATGAAAGCGCTCGCGCGTTCCGCCGAGAACGCCGTAGGAATCGAATGACGAACCGTCTGCGGCGAGACCTCCGAGATAGGCGTTGTAGAATGTCTTCTCGATTTCGTCCGCCCACCTCGACTCGCCCGTTACCGAGAGAAGTTTTTCGCAGAGACGCATCCATGTTGTGAGAACGCACATTTCGGAAGCGACGGCGCAGTCGCGCGTCTGCCTTTCCGCGAAACCGCAGAACCTCTCGTGCTGCGTCCCGCCGCCGGAGATGTCGATCTCCTCGGCGGCGACTTGCGACGCGATTGCGACGATGGTGTCAAGAAGCCGCCTGTCGCCCGTTTCCTCGTAGTAGTCGAGGATCCCCTGACAGCAGCTCATCTTCTCGTACGCCTTAGTACCGCTCTTCGCAGACTTGCAGTCCTTGAGCGGAGTGTTCGCAGCGGCCAGACGGAAAATCTCCGGCCCGTCGGGATTGCCGTCAAGCTCCTCCGTGATCCACCGCGCAAAGTCGAGGCAGGCTCTGTCGCCTGTGCGTCGATAAAGCCATACGACAGGTTCAAGCACGGAGCAGTTCATTAGTCCGTTGAACGGCCCTTCCGCCGCAAGCGACCGCTTCCCCGGCCCAAAGATGCTGGTCAGCCAGCGAAACACGCCGCGGCAGGCGTCAAGCGCAGCCATGTCGCCCGTGGAGTCGTACCAGTGCATGAGCCCCATCATCGTGTACTTTGCGCCCCATACGTCACAGACCGCTCCGCGCACATCCTCCCTGTAGTTGCCGATATATCCGTCCTTCAGCTGCGTCGCAATCACGGCGGCAACGCTTTCGCCTATGCGCCGTTTCCATCCCTCGTCGCGGCAGTAGTCGGCGAGCGGCACTGCCGCGTGCATGTACTTGCCCCAGAACTCAGTCTGCCAGATGCCGGGCTCGACGACATCCCAGCTGCCCTGCTCGGCCTTCCACTCGTACGGCGAGGAGAGGTATGCGCAGTCCTTGCGAGACATTTGGCTGCGGATGCAGGCGTCGAGCCTCTCGCCCGCAAGAGCGAGCACCTTCATGTCCGAAAGCGGAAGCTCGCGCATCGCGGAGCGCGGCGCATCTGCCGCGATGGATTCCGCTGACATTACGGCGACAAAGGCCGCCACGACTAATGATGCTTTGTTGCTCATGCCGCTATTGTATCAAACGGCGACCACGTGTTCCACCCCGTAAAATTAGGGGGCTACCTGGCGCAGGCCTTTATGTCGGCGATGGCCATCTCGTTTGACTCGGAATGGAAGCCGTAGCACTGCAAAAGACGGGTTTCGTCGCATTGGGCGTAGATTTGCTTCGAGGTCTCGCCCGTGAGGTAGTGCCAATAGCGCGTGATATAGCCGGCGTAGTAAAGCGCTTCGGTATTGTAGCGCGGCGGATTCTGCATCGGCTTGAGTCCGTATTCCTCCACGACATCCTCGTAGATGTATTCGTTGCCGGCCCACTGGAAATGGTCGAATGACGAATCAAGCCCGGCCGCCGCCCGCGAATTCATGAATGCCTTGATGAACACCTTGGCGTCGATGTCGCGACTGTCAAGGCTCTCGAAGAGACGTCCCTGATTGTCGCACTGCTGCATCTGAAAGACATCGAGCGTCACAGCCATTTCCTCCCCGTGGCTTTCTCGATTATCTCCGAGAAGAACATGCCGTCACGGCGATGCTCAAGCCGGATGCGGTCAACCATCTTCACCGCGGCGTTCCGCTGGCTTTCCGAGCGCGTGCGCAACGCCGCACATTCATCTGACGAAAGTGCGCGCTCACCCGCAATCCTCACGTGTTCGCACGCCTTTGCCGTCTTTGCGCAATACTGGTCGCCGAGCCCAAGCGCCTGAAGAGCCATAAGCAGACCGACATCGGAAATAAAGTCGTTGAAAAACCAGTCCAGCACCACAACCATGCGGTCATTCGCGATCTTGCCGGCAATCACGTCGCTTGACTGCACGATCGGCAGAAACCTGTCGTCGTAGCAGGACCTGAACCGATTGGGAATCACCTTCCTGTTCCATGCGACGAACATCGCCCATTCGACATCCGGCTCAAACCGGTGGACGCGCAATCCTTCAAGGTCGAAGTCAATGTCGTAGAACTTCGGAGATTCACCATGGCAAATGAGCGTCAACGGCTGTGTGCTTTCCGTACCCATGTAGAAGCCCCGCCCGAAATCGCAAACATCACGGCTCACGGGGGCGACCGCTCCCGACAAACCCGACTTAGACCCATGGTAAAGCCGCATGACGCTTATGGCTCCTTTGGCTGTTGATCGGCCGTATGCACGGCCCCAGCGATGTAGAAGAACTTACAGACGCCGCCTATTATACCATATTTCAGCGCAACGGAATGGAAACCGCGCGCGCCCCGTCAAATTAGGGGGCTACCTGGCGCACGATCACTTGCCGGCAGTTTTCATCTGCAGGTCCTGAAGGCTCTTCTTGTCCTTCCAGTAGCGCCAGCGCATTCCGACGACTTCGTAAAGCGCCTCGCGGAGCTTGTCGTGGTTCTGGCTGAAGTTGCAGGTGTAGGCGACGACAAGTTCGTTGTCGCGGTCGACAAGCGCCTCCGAGCCGCCTGCGCCGCCGTGTCCGAACACGCGGTCCATCCTCTCTGCCTCGCCCCAGAGTCCGTAGCCCATTCCGAAGATCATGTGCCAGTCGTCCTTGAGTTCCTGCGGGGACGGCAGAGGATCGCTCTCGTGCCGGCACGGCTTGAGCGCGGCGTCGAGCGTCTCGCGGCGTATGAGCGGCGATTCGCCGTCGAATCCGCACAGGCGGTTGTAGAACCGGCAGAGCGCCCGCGCACTTGACACGGCCCACGCGCTCGGCAGACACGCCTCGCGCGCCCAGTCCTCGTTCATCACTTCGCAGAAGATGCTTCTGTAGAACTTTGCGACGCGCGGATACTCCGAGCGCGGGACGACGAAGTAGAATTCGCGCTCGATTCCGGATGGAATCAGAACCTCTTCGTCGAGAACTTCCTTGAGCGGCTTGCCGCAGGCGACTTCAAGCGGATGCCCGAGCATCCACGCGTAGGCATACGGCATGTAGCGCTGGACGGTGCCGGGAGTCTTCTCCGGCTTGTCAGCGGCCGCCTCCCTGACAACAAGATCCCAGTCGACGAGGTCGTGGGTGGAAAGCCGCGTCGGACATCCTCCCGGGAGCCCCGACCTGTAGCCCAACGTCTCCCGAAGGGTCAGCTTCTCCTTGCCGTCGCCCTTCAGCTCCGGCCACCAGGTGCAGAGCGGCTTGTCGTAGTCCATAAGCCCCTTCTCGACCACCCGGTGCACGGCAGTCGCGAGAAGCGGCTTCTCGGTCGAGAAGATCGGAAAGAGGGAATCGCCCCTGACAGCGGCGGCTCCTTCGCGCGTCGAAAGAGTCCCAGCGAAGACGTCGACGATCTTCTTTCCGTGGCGGTAGGCGCAGAACTGCACCCCGCACTGTTCGCCCCGCGCAACCGCGTCGTCCACAAGCTGCTGGCATTCCGCCTGCATGTCCGCAATCGAAACGAGCGCCGCCGTCGCGGCCGCAATGCATATAACCGTTTTCATGATTACCATTCTACCAAACGTCCCCTGAGTTTCCCACCCCGTCAAATTAGGGGGGTGTGCGAAGATACGGTCTATATGGTACAATAGAGGCATGTTGAAGTTGCTGCCGCTTCTATTCCTCGCCGCGTTCGCCGCGCAGCTGTGCGCGGCGGATGCGCCGCGTGCCGTGTCAGCCGCGGAATTCCTCAGCGGATCGGCCGACTCGCAGCGCGTCGAGATGGAAGCGACAGTCTCCGACGCGCTAAGCGACGAGACTAACCCTAAATTCGTATTCCTCGTCCTTGATGCGGACGGAGAGACGATCTACGCGCCGGTGAAATGCGGCAACGACAACATGTCTTCAGTCGAACAGCTTGTCGGAGCGAGAATCCGCGCGGCAGGAGTCTGTGACTCATACGTACCGGAGCCGAGGCGCCAGCTTGGCCGTCAGCTCTTCATCGCAGGCCTGGGTGACATCAAGGTTCTGCGGCCCGCGCCAAGCGACCCCTTCGACGTGCCGGAACTCGGCGACACGAAACTGATGACGCCGGCCGAGATATCGCGCCTCGACCACCGCAGAATCGCCGGCAGGATCCTCGCGTCGTGGTCGGACACGGAATCGCTTCTCGAGACGCCTTCCGGGAGACTCGTGCGCGTCTCGTTCGCGAACCGCCCGGCACCGAAGGGCGGATCGTTCGCCGAAGTCGTCGGGCGCCCGGTGTCGGACGTCTACCGCGTCAACCTCGAACGCGCAAGGTGGCGTCCGGCAGAACCCTACGACTTTGCCGACGTGGCCGCGACCAACGTCACCGCGCGCGACATCATGCTTGGAGAAAACGGACAGATCCAGGTCAAGCCGCAGTTCCTCGGAAAGACCATCACCCTGCGCGGGACGCTGAGGAACCGCAACGGGAACACGCTGCACGTCGAAGACGGCTCCTTCGTGGTGCCGGTCGTCGCGGCGGAAGCGGACACGGACATCGAACCCGGCAGCGTCGTGGAGGCGACGGGCGTGTGCATACTCGACATCGAGAACTGGCGTCCGAACGCCGCGTTCCCGCAGATCAGGGGATTCTTCGTGGTCTGCGGGGCAGACGGACTGCGCATCGTCGCGCATCCCCCGTGGTGGACGAGCGGACGGCTCTTCGCCGTCATCGCGATCCTCCTCGCAGCCGTCGCCGCGGTTCTCATCTGGAACCGTTCTCTAAAAACCCTCGCCGAGAAACGCGGCCGCGCGCTTCTGCGCGCGCAGCTCGGCCAGATCAAGTCGACGTTAAAGATCAGCGAACGCACTCGACTCGCGGCAGAGCTTCACGACACGCTTGCGCAGAACCTCACCGGCGTCTCGATGGAGATAAGCGCTGCGCAGCGGCTTCTCCCCGCGAGCGCTCCATCGGCGGCCATACAGCATCTCGAATTCGCGTCGAACGCAATCGCCTCAAGCCGCGACGAGCTGAGGAACTGCCTCTGGGACCTGCGTGGCGAAGCGCTGGACCAGCCGGACATGGAGAAGGCGGTCGAATTCTCCATTAGGCCCCACGTCGGCGACACGTCGGTCGCGATCAGGTTCCGCGTTCCGCGCGCGCGGCTTTCGGACGCCCTCGCGCACGCGACGCTCAGAATCGTCCGCGAACTCACCATCAACGCCATCCGGCACGGCGACGCAAAGACGATCAGGATCGCGGGATGCATAGATGGAGATCTCCTCAAATTCTCCGTCTCGGACGATGGCCGCGGATTCGACCCTGAGTCCGCGCCGAGCATCGACCATGGCCACTTCGGGCTTCAGGGAATTCGCGAACGCGTCGACACGTTCGGCGGATCGATTTCCATCGACAGCTCGCCCGGTCGCGGCACGCGCGTTGACGTGACAGTCGCAATTGACGGCGAGGAGGAGGACAAGCCAGAATGAAGAACATCAGGGTGCTCATCGCGGACGACCATGCGATAGTCCGGCACGGCCTCTGCGCCCTTCTCGGCACGGAACGCGGGATTGAGGTCGTCGGGGAGGCAAAGGACGGCAACGAGGCGGTCGCGCGCACAAAGCAGCTCGTCCCGGACGTGGTCATCATGGACATCGTAATGCCGCGCAAGGACGGCGTGGAGGCGACGGAGGAAATACGTGCCGCCGTCCCGTCCGCAAAGATTGTCGTGCTAACGTCGTTCGGAACGTCCGACAAGATATCACGCGCCATTGAGGCAGGCGCGACGGGTGCACTGATGAAGACGGCCGAAGACCGCGAACTCCTTTCGGCGATACGCACGGTCGCAAGCGGCGGACGCGTTATCTCGCCCGCCGTCAGGAAGCTGATTTCGACCGACCCTCCCGCGCCGGAACTCACGCCGCGTCAGCTTGAGATTCTCCAGGCAATGGCAAGAGGGCTCACGAACAAGGATATCGCAAAAATGTTCAGCATCCGCACCGATGGCGTGAACGAGCACGTGCTTGCAATTCTCGCCAAACTCGGCGCGGCGAACCGCACCGAGGCCGTCGCCACCGCAATCAGGAAGCAGTTGATCCGGCTTTAGCGGCCGGCCGCCATAAGGCGTTCGGCGGCAAGGCCGATGTCCGACGCGCGGCTGTCGCCGCCTTCGCGCTCGATGACGTAGTTGCCGGTGAAGCCGGCCTTCTCAAGCTCGGCGATGAAGGCGCGCGCACCGACAGCGCCGTCGCCCCACGGAACCTCGGTTCCCCAGGTGCCGGGCTTTTCCGTGAAGAGCGCGTCCTTGACATGGACCTGGCGGACCCAGGGCGCAAGAAGCGCGACAGCCTCGCGCGGCTCGCCCTTCCCGTAGAGGATCATGTTCGCGGGGTCGAAGTTGACGTAGACTCCTGGAACCTTCTCGAGGAACTTCACGAGATCGGCCGCCGTCTCCTGCCCGGACTCGAGGAGGATCGTAACGCCATACTTCTTCGCCTCGTCGCGCATCCACGTGACGCGCTCGACGAACGTGGCGAACGCCTTCGGGTCGCTCTCGTCGAGGAAGCCCGCGTGGAGCGACATGTAGCGGCAGCCGAGCTCCTTCGTGAGCTTCGCGCCCGCGGTCACGATCTTCTTGTTGCCCTCCCAGTTCGCGTCGGGAACGATGCCCCCGGTCTTCTTGATCGTCTCAAGCGTCGAATAGTCCTCGCCGATCGTGCCGACCATGGTGGACATGAGATTCCACTTGCCCGACTTGACCTGCGACTTCACGAACTCCCACGTCTCCTTCGACTCGGCCGCGCCGTGGCGCTCGTCCGGGGCGATAAACGGCCCGAGCGCGAGGTGGATGCCCTTGACGCCCGCCTTCTCCATCGCGGCTGCGACCTCGACGAGCGGCTTGCGCCAGCTCCAGCTGCACACGCCCACGCGGTCTGCGGGAACAGTCTGGACGGGAAGCGCGCGGATGAAGACGTTGCGCCACTCGGTCGGGTCGCCGTGGCACTGGAGCTCGATCTGCTCCTTGAAGAAGATCGGGCGCTTCCTGTCCCAGTAGTTCTCGAGCGTGACGTTGTCGACGACGAGCTCGCCGTTGAGCCACACCGTCACCTTGTCGCCGCGCATGATCACGTGGAAGCGGTTCCAGTCGCCGACCTGCCTGTCTGCGATCTTGAGCGCCTTCGAGGGGTTCTTCTGGTTGTTGTAGAGACCGCCCGAGCCGATGTGCCACTGGTTGTGCGCGTCCCAGATCTGCACCTGCGGCGAACCGCGGAGATAGAGCCCGGAGTCGCCAGTCACCGACATGATGCGCCAGTCGGCCCACATTTCGAAGTCCTCGTAGTCCTCCTTCGTCGCGAGCGAGTAGCCGCCGCGGTAGCCGTCGAAGTAGAGGTTGCCGTTCCTCACGTGCCAGTGCTCGTCGCGGCCCTTGTCGGCGATCTTCTGCATCTCGGCGCGCTTCTCCGCGGTCGCCGCCTGCCGGACGACCGGGTTGTCGAACTTCTGCTCGGTCGTGACGCCCTTCCAGAACTCGGCGAGATCGGTTTCGTCGCCGTCGAAGTAGGCCGTGAAGCCCTTGGGACACGCCATGCGCTGCTTGGGGCAGACTTCGCCCATCTTCGCGTCGACGGGCAGATCCTTCACGCGGATGTTGCGCCACTTGACGTTGCAGCCGTGGCCAAGCCAGCCGATCGGGCCGGACGCGTTATGCAGCCCCGGATGCTTCTTCCCGTCGGGCGTGTCGCCGTCGCCCTTGAACTTCGAGACGTCGCCCTTCGTGACAAGATAGCCGTTCAGGTAGACCTCGATCTCGCTGCCGATGACCTTGACCTCCTCGAAGTTCCAGAAGCCCGGCCTCCTGACGTAGCTGCCGCCGCCGGTGAAGTTCTTCTCCTTGCCCCAGATCTGCTTGTCGACGTTGTCGCGCAGCGACGGAACGACGCCGTAGATCGAGCCGGTGTACTGATAGGGCTTGAGCTTGTCCGCCTTCTTCTCGCTGTCGTAGTAAGCGCTGCCGCCGTCGTCGAGGAGCTGCAGCTCGCACATCCCGTAGTACGCGGCGTCCTTGCCGGGCTCCATGCGGATGCCGAGGCCGTTGTTGCCGTTCTCGGGCATCACGAACTCGAAGCGGAGGACGAAGTTGGTGAAGCTGCGGGCCGTCCAGAGATCGCCCCTGACGCCCTCCGGGAGCTTGCGGTCGGGGAAGCACTGCAGGACGCCCGGCTCCTTCTCGCTGACGCCGTACATCATCGTGGCGCCTTCCCAACCGGTCAGATCCTTGCCGTTGAAGAGCGAGACGAAGCCCTCGTCGATCTCGGACGGATACACGGAATCCTGCGATTCAACGCAGACACAACCGGCTATCGCGACGAACGCGACGGCCGCCAGCAGAGTATGGCAGTTTTTCATGCGGCTATTATACCAAAAAAACAGCCGCTGCTGCCGAGGATTCGGCGGAGCATGGCAGGCAGCGCCGCATTGTCGATTTTTTCGAGGCGTTCAGCCCCAGACGGCGCGGCAGAAGATTCCGCTCGGGCACTTGAGGCCAGTGCCGTCGAGCGTCATTTCGCCAGACTCGAGCCGCGCGGCCGGCAAAAGCTGGCCGAGGATGTTTTCGGCCACAATCGGCGAAAGGCCAGGTGTATGGCTCGAGAAAAGGACGAAACGCGGCTTGTCGCTCAGAAGATCGCGCACGAGGCCGAGCGTCTCCTTGAGGTCGCGCTCGATCTTGTACATCTCGCCGCCTGCGCCGCGCCCGAAAGTCGGCGGGTCGAGGATCACGGCGTCGTAGCGCCGCCCGCGGCGGATCTCGCGCTTCATGAACTTGTGCGCGTCGTCGACGATCCAGCGGATCGGCGCGTCGGCAAGGCCGTTCAGCCGCGCGTTCTCGCGCGCCCACTCCACCATGCCCTTCGACGCGTCGAGATGGCAGACTTCTGCGCCGCCAAGCGCCGACGCCATCGTGGAGCCGCCGGAATAGGCGAAGAGGTTCAACACCCGCGCGCCTTTCGCCATCCCGCGTATCCACTTCCACTGCGCGCGCTGTTCGGGGAATATCCCGAGGTGTCCGAAGTCGGTTCCGCCGAGCTTGAACTTTATGTCCGCGGTCTCGATCGTCCATTCCTTCGGGAGATTGGTGCGGCCATGCCAGCGGTTGCCGTCCTCGCGGTCGAACGAGGCGTCTGCTCGGTCCCACTCCGCCTTCGGGCGCGAAGGACGCCAAAGCGCCTGCGAGCAGGGCCTCGCGAGCACATACTTTCCGAAGCGCTCGAGCTTTCGCCCGTCGCCAGAATCAAGAAGTTCGTAGTCGTCTTTCACCGTCAAAGAATCCCTCACCAAAACTGCCATTTGCCGGTCTCGAGGACGTAAAGCCCAAGCGCGAGATTTGTCGTGACATGCGCGATTATCGCCGAGAGGAGCCCCTTCCTGACGGCGAGCCAACCGTAAAGAACGCCCGCTATCGCGCCGACAAGCCAGCGGTCGTGCTCAACGGCGAAGAGCGCCACCATCCACCAGAAGCCCGCGAAGCGCATGAGCCACCGGCGGAAGAAAAGCTCCTCGGCGACGGAGATGACGAACGCGCTCCCGAGAAGACGCACGAGCTTGTAGACCATCTCGCTCTCGCCTACGGCGTTCGTTCCGCCGTCGCCGTAGATGCACCACTTCCGGTACCAGTCGAACTGCTCGGGCCACACCCATATCGCGAGGACAAGCAGCCCTACGAGGACGCCCCACGCAAGCTCGGGCAGGAACGTAGAGTTGCGGTGTATCACGCCGTGGTGGTGCTCGAGATACACGAGGCACGGCAGGAGGACGATCAGCGTGACGAACGAACGCGCCGCATAGCACTCGGAGGTCGACGGAAGAAGGAGCATCATCGCCATCCAGACCGCGTACGGCAGGATGGAGACGAAGCTCTTCTTTGCGCGGTACGTCATCGCTTAAGGCCCTGCTGGCGGAGAAGCGCGTCGATCGTCGGCGCGCGACCGCGGAAACGCTGGAACACCTCGTAGGCCGATTCGCTGCCGCCGAGCGCGAGCACGGTGTCGCGGTACGCCTTGCCGACGCGCTTCACCGCCGCGTCGTCGGAAAGCCCCGCCTCCTCGAACGCGCCGTAGCAGTCGGCGCTCATGACCTCTGCCCACTTGTAGCCGTAGTAGCCGGCGGAATAGCCGCCAGCGAAAATGTGCGAGAACGCGCAGAGGAAGAGATCCTCCTTTACCATCGGCATGTCGAAGTGGCGGAAAATCTCCTCCTTGATCTCGCGCGGCTTCTTGCCGCCGTTCTCGCCGATATGCAGCAGCATGTCGATCTTGGCGAGCGCGAGCTGTGCGCGACACACCGTCGCCGCGCGGAAGTTCTTCGCGGCAAGCACCTTCTTCTTGAGGTCGGCGGGAACGCTGATTCCGGTGCGGTCGTCGAGGCACCAGTTCTCGTTGAACTGGCTCGCGACCTCAACCGCGTCCCATTCGACGAGCGAAAGCCCTGCCGCGCCCTCTTCGCCTACCTTCGTAAGCATGCACTGCGTCGCGTGGCCGAACTCGTGGAAGACCGTCTCGACCTCGCGCATCGGGAGATACGACTTGCCGTTCTCGTCGGGCTGCGGGAAATTCGTCACGACGAGGGCAAGCGGGAGGACGCCCCGGCGGTCGCAGCGGTCTTCAAAGGAGTTCATCCACGCGCCGCCGCTCTTCTGGCCATTTCGGACATACGGGTCGAAGTAGAAGTGGGCGATCGGCTTCCCGCCCTCCGACACCTCGAAGAACCTGACGTCGGGGTGCCAGACGGACGGCTTCTCGTCGCCCTTCAGCTCGCGGATGTCCACGTTGTAGAGGAAGTTCGCCATCTTGAACAGCCCCGCGACGACATCCTCGACCTCGAAGTACTTCTTCAGCTCCTCCTCGGAATAGGAGTACTTGCTTTCGCGCAGCCGCGTCGCATAGTACGACTGGTCCCACGGTTCAAGCTTCTCCACCGCGCCCTTCGCGGACTCGACGAGCTCGGCCTTTTCCTCGGCGGCGATCTTCTCGGTCGCCGCATCGAGGTCGTCGATCATCTTCATCACCGCCGCGACGGACGGCGCGCTCTTGACGGCTATCGAAAGTTCCGCCGGGTTCTTGAAGCCGAGCAGCTTCGCCTTCTCGAAGCGGAGCGCGAGGATCTCGTCGATCCTCGCCGTGTTCTCGGGCGCGCGCGTCGAGCGGGCGCGGAAGAGCTTCTCGCGCACCTCGCGGTCGGCGCAGTGCTTCATCGTCTGCGGATAGTTCGCGTCGTCGATCGTGTAGGTCTTGCCGTCCTTCTCGAACTTGAACGCGTTCGTCGCGTCGAGGACGGAGTTGGAGTAGTCCATCGAAAGCTTCGAGAGACGCTGGGAGATTTCGTTGAAGCGATTCTTCTTCTCGCCTTCGAGCGAGACGCCCGAGAGCTCCGCTCCCTGGATCGACTTCTCGAGTATGCGTATCTTCGTCGCGTTCGGCCCTTCGCCGCCGCACGACTTGAGGCGCATAAGGACCTCCTTGGCAAGGTCGTTGAGCCGCTTCGACTGCGAAACCCTGAGGGAGAACTCGACGATCTTCGGGCGGAATTCCTCGTCGACCTTGCGCCACTCGTCGGAGTTCATTACCGACATCATGTGGCCGACCATGCCCCAGAGCTCCCACAGCGGACGGGTCGCGTCCGCAAGAGCCCATTCCAAATCTTCGAAAGTCTGTGGAGACGATGCCTCTATCTTCGCCACGCCCTTCTCGGCCTCTTCGAGAAGGCGCGGCAAATCCGCCGCGGCCTTTTCAGGCGTCAGCGACGACCAATCCGGAAACATGCTTTTCTTCATGGGGCAATTATACCATATTGTCCTTTAATTTGTCAGCACCGGGTGCAACGAGATATTTATGCATAGGCAATAGTCTCTGCATGACCTATGCCGGCATGTTTGCTTGGCGCTGGCGCGCGACCACGAACCCTGCGAACGTCGCGTTGCCTTGCGGCAACATTCGGCAGTGTCGCCGCGACATGGCTTGAGGCGATGCCTCGCCAGTCGCGTCACCACCGCCGCCCCCTGCGGGTGCGCCGTCCGCATGACACGAACACGGGCCTAAAGCCCGACACGAAATGACACGAAAAATTCCTTCTGTGGCTGCAACTCATTGATGCGACTGATTTTGTGAGGTTTCGTGTACCGCGTATTAGCCGCCCCTTGTGGGTGCTCGCGAACCCCGAAGGGACCGCAAGGGGCCGAGCCGCTCGGCAAGCCCCGTGACACGAAAACCGCCTAAAGCGGCGCACGAAAACGCCCAATATGTGGGCTTCACGAAAAAGGGGAATGCGCCTTTTCGTGCCATTTCGTGTCCTGCGTAGGCAGGTTTTCGTGACGCGGGCATCTGACGCAGACCGAAGGTCGAGACGACGCGGCGACGACGGGCGAAGGTCGCCTGGTCAGAGCTGTCCCTGTTAAAGCCGACTGGACCACCGCGACCTTCAAGCCACGGCGGCGACGCGGCGTCTCAAGCGGCGTCAGCCGCGCGTCGAATGCACCGCGCGTTCGTGGTCGCGCGTCAGCGCCAAACACACATATACGCCAATATATGCGCAATGCTCAAAAGCCATCAATTTGCAGTTTCCTTACATAAATCGCTCGTTGCACCCGTCGGCACCGTTTCGGCTGCGCGGCGATTGCGCGGCCGTCGGGGAAATGGTATCATATCGCTGGCATGGCGGGAACCGCCTTGCGGCAAGGCAAAGGGGCAGAACATGAAAATACAACTGGCGGCAATACTCTCTCTGGCATGTGCCTCGGCGTGTTTCGCGGCAAAGGATGCGCCTCGGAAGTCCGGCGGAGCGGCGACCTCGCCCGTCGTGTGGAAGCTCAAGTTCACCGAGGACTTCAAAGGCACGAAGCTGAACGGCAAGCTCTGGACGCGCATAGGGCCGGGGACCTCCGACTGGAACAGGAACATGTCCGAGAGGCCCGATCTCGTTGCGGTCAAGGACGGCCAGCTCCATGCCTACGGCGTGAAGAACGACGATCTCGCCGCGGACAAGCGCAGCGTCCTTACCGGCGGAGTCTCGACACATGGTCATCTCGCCGTCAAGTACGGGAAGGTCGAGATCCGCTGCAAGCTCGAGGCGCAGAAAGGCGCGTGGCCGGCGATCTGGATGATGCCCGAGAAGCCCACGGCCAAATGGCCGGACTGCGGAGAGATCGACATCATCGAGCGGCTGAATTCCGACGGCTTCGTCTACCATACCGTCCACTCTGCCTGGACCGCCAAGCACAAGAACGACCCGCCCAGCGGCGGCAGGGGCGACATAAAGCCGAACGACTGGAACGTCTACGCGATCGAGTGGACGCCAGAGAAGATCACGTGGACGGTGAACGGAAAGGCGACACACTCCTACGCCAAGGTAGGCGACGATCCGAAGCGCTATCCGTGGACAGAGCCCTTCTACCTCATGATCGACATGCAGCTCGGCGGCAAATGGGTAGGCGCGGTGGACGAATCGACGCTTCCGACGGCCATGCACGTCGACTGGGTGAAGATCTACTCCGGCTCCCGCAACGGCAAGACCTTCACCGAATTCCTGAAGCCAACGAAGTAGTGTATGGGGACGGCCCCCACCGAGCTTGCGACGCGTCCCCTCACCTGACCCGCCTCACTTGATTCCACTCACTTTGCGAGCGCGAACCTGACCTTCGCGGATGCCTTGCCGTCATCTCCCGCACGCACCACGAAGGAAGCGATGGAG
>Ga0256405_10003407_pt1 | contig 32821 bp, 30 predicted proteins | sample RumenRJG_02DNA_FD_189096 | JGI IMG/M metagenome (GOLD analysis project Ga0256405, IMG submission 189096) | Bovine rumen microbial communities from Lethbridge, Alberta, Canada - RJG_02 | ecosystem: Host-associated > Mammals > Digestive system > Stomach > Rumen | place: Canada: Alberta...
ACCGTCAGCAAAAAACAGTATAGATCTTTTTCGGGTATTAATGAAACGGCAGGATCTTCGGAGATACTGCCGAGGATCAAAATATTCTAATTCAGCCTGCAAAGACAGATCAATTAAATATGATCAGATCAAGGCGCGTTATGAAAACCGGTAACGCGCTGTTTTGATGGATAACGCAAAAGATGCAGCAATCAGACTAAGCAAAAAATAAACCCCAAAGCACACCGAATGCTTTGGGGTAAAATTTTATATGTATATCAACCGTTTGATGAACACAATTTTATCATCAGTAGATAGGCACATCAAAGTTCTTTATCTTCTCGAAGAGGATATCGTCCTCGGATGGGATATCCGCTGCCATTTCTATCTCACTGCGGATACTCAGCATCTCGCGGTCTGTGCTTGCGATGACTTCGGCACAGTCGCGGAGCCTGTCCACTATCTCCTGCTCATTCTCCACAGCCTGCTTGTATTTCAGCTGATGTTCAAGGCTTGCCCAGAAATCCATAGCGATGGTGCGTATCTGTACCTCGACACGCATATCACGCTTTTCTTCGGCGAAAAATACAGGCACACTGACTATAAGGTGCAGACTGCGGTAGCCGTTGGGCTTAGGGGACGCAATGTAGTCCTTGCGGGCTATCAGCGTGATATCGTCCTGCTGGATAAGTGCGTCGGCGATGGAGTAGATATCGTCGATATAGGCGCAGATAACCCTTACACCTGCAACGTCGTTCAGATTTTCTTCGATATTCTGAGGAGTCATGGCAAGACCTTTATGCTGGAGTTTTTCAGCTATACTGGATGTCCTTTTCAGACGGGTGCTGATAAACTCGATGGGATTTCGGCGGTAACGCACATTGAACTCGGTGTTCAGCACATCGAACTTGGTCTTGACCTCCTTGATGGCACAGGTGTACATCATCATAAGCTCCTTGTACTCAACCATTGTGCCTATAAGCTGCTTTGTATGACTGTATACCATCTCCACTTCGTCGGAACTCAGTGCAGGCAGTTCAAGTTCGGGTGAGTTTATAACCTCAGTGAACAGATCATCGAATTTTTGCTCGCGGCTCATAACATACCTCCTGTTCTCAGCGTAAAAGCATTATACTTTCGCGCAGCTGCCGTTATTTTATCATAATACCATGCCTGTGGGAAAAAAAGGCGTTATTTATCTGAATTATCTGTGAAAACTTACCTTATTTTTCCACGCCGAAAAATTCAGCTACCTTGTCATTGAATTCTGCCTGTTCATATGCGCCGTGACCGTAGGCTTCTGTCATATAAAGCTCACAGCCAAGTTTCTCGGCTATCTCTTTTGATGCTTCGGGGGTAGCTATCCTGTCCTGTTTATCACCTATCACTAATACGGGACATTTTATTTCGTCAAGTCTGTCATAGGTCTCGCAGGTAAGACATGCTTTGGTCATACGTGCGAAGCTTTTCACATCTTTCGGGTGTCCCGCCTTGACCAGCGCAGGCATTATCAGCTTGAACTTTTCAAGTCGCTCGGGGGGATAATTATACTTCATGGAACTTATGACAAGCCCGTCAAGGTCGCCTTTTTCTGCCAGCCCCAGCCATTCATCAACCGCACCGCGGACAACATCGTTAGTACGCGAGAGGGTAACTCCCAGAACAAGCTTCTTCACAAGCTCGGGATGCTTTATTGCCAGATACTGGGCAGCCATACCGCCCTGTGATACCCCTATAACACAGGCATTTTCAAGTCCGAGGGCGTTCATTGCCGCCACAACTTCATCAGCGATATCTTCTGCGGTGTAGTTTTCGGGTATCACCTTTCTGCGGTCGAAGATATACACGCGGAACTTTTTAGTAAACTGCCTGTACATCACCGCAAGTGTAAATCCTGTACCCTTGACACGTTTCAGGGAAAGTCCCGGTATCATCACCATGACCTCTTCCCCGCTGCCGAAAGCGGCATAATCTATACTCATACCGCCGATATCTAAAGTATCTTCCTTTACATTGTATAACATTGTTTGTCTCCCTATTTTTTTCTCTTTTAAATATATGGTCATCCCGCTGACACTCCAAACGAACTCTATAAAAAAACGGCTGCCAAAAACAGGCAGCCGAAAATTTACCGTTCTACGGAGTAATACTTATTCAGCTTTGTCTTGAATATCTCCGTTAATATATCAGCAGTCACTATCGCTGCAACGACCGACACAAAACAGATAATAAATACTTTCAGACCCTTGCTCATAATGTTCCGCCTTCCTTTCTTTAGTATGGGTTACATTTCTCTTGGCTATATTATACACTATTTTTTAGAGAATTTCAAGTACCTTCACCTAAATATTTACAGATACGGTCTTTTGCGTCAGACATTATACTATCAATATCTGCGCCCCATATATCAAGACCCTCCGCCTTGAACATTACGCACTCCCCTATCCCGTAGAAATTCTGCGCAAGGGTCCTGACATAGCCGAAGCCGTATTCTTTGGAAAATATTGTTCCTCCTGCTGTGGTGACGTAGTAAAGTTTATTTGCTTTACACAGTCCTCCGAAGCTTCCATCGGGTCTGCATTCAAAGGTCAGTCCTGCCACGGTTATCTCTTCAAAAAACTGTTTAAGTGTCGCAGGGAACGACATATCCCAGTAAGGCGCGGCTATTACTATAACATCGGTGTCGGCAAAAAGTCTTGCGTGGTTAAACATATTGTCGGAAAAATCACCGGAAGCGCAGGCTTTGTCCCTTTTTTCAAGATACTCAGCCTTTGTCTTCGGAAAATCATACTCGCAAAGCTTGATACGGTCAACGGTACCTCCAAGTTTTTCCAGCACCAGTTCACCAAGTTCAGCAGTCCTTGAATTCTTTCTGACAGTTGCATCGATGTAAAGTACTTTCATTGTCAAGCCTCCTTACTTGATTTATCATTTTATAAAAAAGGCGGAAATGCTGAACACTTCCGCCATTGATCCTGTTATCACAGCCCGTATATGGACATCGCCATGAGTATACTGCCCACTGTACCGCGAAGTTCGGCTATAACATCGGGAGTTGTATCGACTATAAGCTTCCAGTCACCGCTTACAGCCGATTCTTCAAGCTTTGCTGCCTTTTCGCTTATAGATATAGCACCGATAGTCTTGGAAGCGCTTTTCAAAGAATGTACATATACCCTGTACTGATCGGAATTTCCGCAGGCTATACATTCTTCAAGATGCCTTATCCTGTCATCCATACTGCCTGTATACTCAGTCAGCATCTCGGCATAGAACTCGGTATCGTTCATGCAGTACTTCATGCCGATGGCAGTGTCAAGTCCGCCTGCTTCAAGCATCGACAAAAATCCAAAGACCAGATCTTTGTCTGAATTGATATTTTGCTCAACAGTAACGCCGTTATCACCCACCCGATAGGAATCGGGATCCTCTCTCATGCTGTACTCGGTGTCCTCATCTATCATATCAAGCATTATCTGAGCAAACTTCGGATCAAACTGAGTACCCATATTGTTTCTGAATTCGCTCCTGATATACTCCTGCGCATAAACATCATGATAACTTCTTCTTGAACTCATGGCATCGTAAGCGTCAGCCACAGTGATTATGCGGACTTCCATCGGGATATCCTCACCTTTAAGCCCATCGGGATAACCTGTGCCGTCATACCTTTCGTGATGCCATCTGGCAGCGACCGCAAGCTGTGGCATCTCGCTGATATTCTTAAGTATATCATACCCTACCCCGGGGTGGGTCTTTATCATGTCAAATTCTTCGGGAGTGAGCTTTGTGGGCTTATTTATAACATAATCCGGCACGCCTATCTTTCCGACATCATGCAGAAGTCCCATCATATAGATCTTCTCCTGCTCTTTTTCGGAAAGACCTGCGCTCCTTGCTATCTCTCTTGAATATTCAGCTACGCGGGTAGAATGACCGTTGGTGTACTTATCCTTTGCATCAACTGCCCCCGCAAGCGTCTGCACGACCTGCATGGATAATCTTTCATTTCTGCGGTGTTCTTCGATAATGTCGGAGCTGAGTTTTTTAGCTTCACTTTTAAGATCGCGCTGAAGCCTGTTCAGCTCGATGGTATTTTTTACACGCAGAAGAAGCACCGAAGCCACAAAAGGTTTAGCCACAAAATCAGACGCACCTGCTGTAAGTGCTTTTGTCTCAGTATCCGATTCCGTATCCGCCGTAAGTATGATAACAGGGATATCCCTGACTTCATGATTCGATTTCAGTTTCTGCAAAGTTTCAAAACCGTTTATACCTGTCAGATGTACATCAAGCAAAATAAGATCGGGCTTGTTTTCCTTGACATATTCAAGCAGAGCCTCGCCCGAATCAAGGCAGTCAACAGTATACCCATAAAGACTGAGTATACGATCTGCGATTTTAAGATTTCCTCTGTCATCATCAATAACAGCTACTCTGTAATGCTCCATATACCCACACTCCTTTATTTCAGATCTCTGTTCTGCTAAGAACTTGCATAAGTTCCTGTGCGGAAACCGGCTTGCTTATAAATCCTACTGCCCCCAGCTTTTCAGCCCTTTCACGAAGATCATCTGTAACAGTGCCCGACATCAGGCAGACATTTGCATCACTTATCCCGCTTTCTCTGCGAAGAGCTTCAAGTACTTCAAAACCGTTTTCACCGGGCATCTCAACGTCCAGGAACATAAAATCGGGCTTTTCGCTTTTAAGGAGCGCCATTCCCTGAGCTCCGCTTGATGCACTTAAACATTCATGACCTGATTTTTTCAAAATAAATCCGATCATTCTGACAGCCATGCTGTCATCATCGACTACCAGTATCCTTGACATTCTTATACCCCCAAGGCGGTCAGTTTCAATATAAAAAGAACTATTCTGCATTATAATTATATCACATTGAATAATAATAATCAAGTAGTTATTAATGAATTATTTTATGGTTAAATTTTTTGGATTTGAGAATTGTATTGCACACAGATTTAGAAGGCCTCTTTGCTGACATAAGAAAACAGCATATCACGAAGCTTGCTCTCCTTGCTCCTGCTGACAGGGAGAGTGGTATTGTCCTCCAAGACAACACTTTTACTGCCTATCCTGAGAACTTTGGGCAGAGAGATCAGATAACCCCTGTGTATCCTGAAAAAGCCGTACTGCGAAAGCTCTTCCTCATAATCGCGTATATTCCCGCGGACGGAAATGCTTTCATCAGCTGTACTTATTATAACGTTCTGATTATGGGCTTCAATAAATAGTATATCAGAAAGGGATATTTTCTGTTCGCCGTCAGCAGTCTTTACCCACAGGGTCTTGCTGCTTTCGAGTTTAACAAGCACATGGTCGATAACTTCCTTTATCTTCTGTTTATCCGCAGGCTTTGTAAGGTATCTCAATGCATTGACCTCATAACCTTTGATAGCATACTCGATATGTCCTGTCAGAAATACTATGCACACATCGCGGCTGAGTTCACGTATCTTTCCGGCGAGGGTAATACCGTCCATCTCAGGCATTTCGATATCGAGGAAAACAACATCGTATGCCTTACGCCTGAAGCCTTTAAGCAGTTCTTCACCGCTGGTGTAGCCATCTGTTATCATATCAAGGCTGCTGTATAGTTCATCCAGATCCTTTTTAAGATCACATATAAACCGCTGTTCATCATCGCACACAGCTATGCGCATTTTAAACACCTGCCTGTTCATATCCTGTATTTTCTTACCGCTCTTATATATTATACCATAACCTTCCAAATGTTTCAATAGTTGTGGAATATTTTTCAAAAATTCCTTCAAATTGGTAATATTCCGCAATTTTTGGTTAGATTTTCGATATAACCGCTATTGACAAACATTTTAAAATATGCAATAATATCTTAAAAGAATATTTTTATAGTACAAAAAAAATTAATCAAGGAGATATTATATAATGAGTGCAACTCTGGTAATAATGGCAGCCGGACTCGGCACAAGGTTCAAGGGCGGTATAAAACAGCTGGAACCATTCGGACCGAACGGCGAGATAATAATGGACTACTCAATATTCGATGCTGTACGAGCAGGATTCGATAAGGTAGTATTCATCATAAGACGCGATATCCGCGAGGCATTCGATGAGATGATAGGAAACCGCATAGGTGCGCAGGTAAAAGTTGATTATGTTTATCAGGAACTCGACTGTCTTCCTGCTGACTATACTGTTCCCGAGGGCAGAGTTAAGCCCTGGGGGCACGGACACGCAGTTTGCTGCTGCAAGGGCATAGTAAACGAGCCTTTTGCTGTTATAAACGCAGATGACTTCTACGGCAGAGAAGCTTTCAAAGTACTGCATGATTATCTTTCGGAAGGACAGACAGGCGACAAGCTGAAAATGTCCATGGCAGGCTTTGTACTGAAGAACACGCTAAGTGACAACGGCGCAGTAAACAGGGGTGTCTGCAAGGTTGACGGCAACAATATGCTTGTCGATGTTGAAGAGACCTACAATATCCGCCGCGATGCCGACGGCAAAGTTCTTTCGGGCAAGGAAGAGACAAAGGAGCTCAGTGAAGACAGCTTTGTTTCAATGAATATGTGGGGATGTCCTGCAGGATTCATAGACAGGCTCAACAGCCGTTTTGAGGAATTTCTTGAAAAGAACGGAACAAGCCTTACAGCGGAATTTCTTCTGCCCGAGGGTATCGACTACATGATAAAGCACGGTGAAGCAGAATGCAAACTGCTTGAAAGCCATGACAAATGGTTCGGTGTTACCTATGCTGAGGACAAACCATCAGTTAAGGCTGCAATTTCTAAGCTGATAGCTGATGGTGCATATCCCGAGAAGCTCTGGAATTAAGCATATCAAAAATTGCGCTCGATAATATGATCGGGCGCATTTTTTATTGCACATTTTTTGGGACTGTTACGCAAAAAAAGCGGGTACTGACGGTGCAGTACCCGCTTTAATATTCTTATTTCAGAGAATTCAGCAGACCATTCGAATTGATTATCTTGATAAGGAACTCGGGGAAGGACTGACCCTGATAGGTCTCACCCTTGGTCTTATTGGTGATAACGCCTGAATCGAAATCGATCTCGACCTCGTCGCCTGCTTCGATCTTCTCAGAAGCCTCTTCGCACTCGATTATCGGCAGACCGATATTGATCGCATTTCTGTAAAATATTCTTGCAAAGCTCTTTGCGATAACGCAGGATATACCGCTTGCCTTAATGGAAGCAGGTGCGTGCTCTCTGGAAGAACCACAGCCGAAATTGGCTTTAGCCACCATTATATCGCCCTTCTTTACGTTCTTTGCAAAATCTATGTCGATATCCTCCATGCAGTGCTGAGCCAGCTCCTCCATGTTTGCTGTGTTCAGATATCTTGCGGGGATAATAACGTCTGTATCAACGTTATCCCCGTACTTATGTACTTTTCCGCAAGCCTTCATTCTATGAAAACTCCTTTCAACTTACTCGATATATTTGTCGGAATTAAAGATATTCTCGCCTGCCGCCTGCCTGCGCAGTTCTTCATACACCTGTTCAAGGTAGGTCGAATCCATCTTATCCTTGGTGCGGGTGATGAAATAGCAGACCTTTGCCTTTCCGAAAAAACCCTCTTTTACAAGACGGAAGCAGGATACGCCGTTGACAGATTCTGCGTAAAAGTTGTTGAAACCTTTTTTATCGATGATAGCTTGTGTCTGCTCAATGGTGAATACATTTCCGACTCTCAGCTTTTCGATGTAATCCATAACTTGTTCTCTGCGCTGAGCAGGAGTAAAAGATGATCCGTATTTTTTGTTCATAATAACGGAAATGGTATCGAAGAAAATATCAACCAAATAATTAGTCATAACCCGCCTCCTATCTGATTATTCAAATAACCCTAAGTATGGGCTTATTACATAACGTCCGCAGGCTGAGCTATACGTCCTGCCACAGCAGAAGCTGCTGCAACGTAAGGTGAAGCAAGGTACACCTCAGACTCGGGATGACCCATTCTTCCTACGAAGTTTCTGTTGGTTGTAGCTACTGCCTTTTCGCCCGCTGCGAGGATACCCATATGTCCGCCGAGACATGGACCGCAGGTAGGTGCGGAAACAGCACAGCCTGATTCAATAAATATCTCCAGCAGACCTTCTTTCATTGCTGTAAGATAAATGTTCTGAGTTGCGGGGATAACGATACATCTTACATGGCTTGCAACGCGCTTGCCCTTGAGTATCTCTGCCGCTGCTCTCAGATCCTCGATCCTGCCGTTTGTACATGAACCGATAACTACCTGATCTATCTTGATCTCGGGGATATCATCGAAGGTTCTTGCATTCTCGGGCAGATGAGGGAATGCTACTGTGGGCTTGATGGTGCTGAGGTCGATGGTATACTCTTCATCGTACTCTGCATCAGGATCAGCCTCATATACTTTATACTCTCTGTCAGTTCTGCCCTTGAGGTACTCCTTGGTAACTTCATCAACTGCGAAGATACCATTTTTTGCACCTGCTTCGATAGCCATATTAGCCATGCAGAGTCTGTCTTCCATGGTCAGGTTCTTCAGACCCTCACCCATGAATTCCATAGAGCGGTACAGCGCACCGTCAACGCCGATCTTGCCGATTATATGCAGGATAACATCCTTTGCGGAGCTGTACTTGGGCAGCTTGCCTACGATATTGAACTTGATGGCAGAGGGTACCTTGAACCAGGTCTTGCCGGCAGCCATGCCCGCACACATATCAGTAGAACCAACGCCCGTGGAGAATGCGCCCAGAGCGCCGTATGTACAGGTATGGGAATCAGCACCGATAACTGCATCGCCGGGAACTACAAGTCCTTTTTCGGGAAGCAGTGCGTGCTCGATGCCCACATCGCCTACATCGTAGTAGTGAGTGATGTCGTACTTCGATGCGAACTCACGGCACTGCTTGCACTGCTGTGCAGCCTTGATATCCTTGTTCGGCGTGAAGTGGTCCATCACCATAGTGATCTTATCCTTATTGAAGATATCGCTGAATCCAGCCTTGTTGAACTCATTGATGGCAACGGGTGTTGTAACATCGTTGCCAAGCACAAGGTCGAGGTCAGCCATAATGAGCTGTCCTGCCTTGACCTCGTCAAGCCCTGCATGAGCAGCGAGTATCTTCTGTGTCATTGTCATAGCCATGATAGTGATCTACTCCTTATAAAACAATATTCTTATACAATTTTATTATAACTTATTTTTGCTGAAATGTAAAGTGATTAACAGAGAAAATTTAAATAAATTTTTTGGAAGTTTTTGTAAGAAATATCAAAAAGCAGACTATTAACCAATGGTTATCTGTCATGTTCATGCAATATATAAAAAATTGACAACTTAAAATTTCCGAGTATCATTCAATGAATGCTGACCATAATATTAACAGGACAGCTTTTGCTGTACTCAACAATTGTATTACTATCCTGAAAGGAGGAGTATATATGATGGGAAAATCATTAATAACTGGGTTATATGCCGGCGTAACAGCAGGGACTATCGCTTACAGTCTTTCACGAAAAGCTCTGCGCGGAAAGCGAAAGCTGAAAGCCCGTGCAGGAAGAGCTCTGAAAAATATGAGCAGCTTCATGGACGAGCTCTCGGACATAATGAAATAGCTGACATCAGGCTGTCGCGCATTTTCGCACGGCAGCCGTTTTGCTGTACATATTTCAGTACAGTTCTAAAAAGTTTCACAAAAAATATACATATCTGACCCTTATTGCAGCGCAAAATTTGTTAAAGATTTTTTCTTAAAATCAAAGTACGATACTAGACAAATCGACCATGATTGTGGTATAATAACTTATATAAATGAAAGAATATTGTCGATTTGTGTTATGTAAGGAAGGATCAGATAAATGGGCGCAGATGCTGCAGGTTACGGCAAAAAGCTCTCATCTGCCGGGAGCAGGAAACGCGGCAGAAAAAAAGTTAAGAATCAGACCACTCTTATATGCGGTACAGCTATGATCGCGCTGCTGGCCGCTGTAGGTATATCATACGGTGCAGGCAGAGTTTATTACAGAAACAGATTTCTGGCTGACACTTTCATCAATGGTGTCGATGTAAGCGGAAAGACCTATGAACAGGCAGTGAAGGAACTTAAAGCTGACAATATCCCCAAGGAGTTCAAGGTCACTACTATTGACGGCAAGGAAGTTGATATCTCCCCTGCCGATTTCGATTACACACGCAGTGCCAAGGATGAGATCAAAAAGCTTTATGATAAAGTCAATCACGGTGCGTGGTTCTCGGGTTATGCAGGCAGGACAGACTACAACTATACCGATGAATCCACCTATGATAATAATAAGCTGAAAGAACTGCTGAACGAGCAGGACTGGGGCAATGTTGAAACTCAGGACGCTTCCCTTGAACTGACCGACGATGGCTATGTGATCAAGGATGAAGTTCAGGGTAATAAAGTCACAAATATGGATAAGCTGGAGGAAGCTGTTATCGATGCGCTGGGCAAAGGCGAATTCGAGGTCAAGCTTGCAAGTGGTACCGGATGCTATGATATCCCGCAGATAACCGCTGACACTTTCAAGGATCAGTGCGAGGCATTGAACAAAGTGTTCAACATCTCCATAACATACGATTTTGATTATACCACCGAGACCATCACAGGCAAGACCCTGCTTGATCTTATCGATATGGATGATATGGGCAATTATGTGGTTGACAGAAAAGCTGTAGAGAAGTATGTCAATGGTCTTGCCAAGAAGTATGACACTCTGGAAAAGACAAGAACATTCAAATCAACTCTTCAGGGTAAAGTCAAGGTGGAACCCAGTGATGACGGCCGTTACGGCTGGTGGATCTGGAAGGACGCTACCGTTGAACAGCTGGAGAACCTTATCGAAGAAGGCAAGAGTGTAGAATCTATCGACCCGATATACTTCAGCGATGGTTCTTACGAATACACAGGTGTTGAATCCGCAAGAACCGCAAAGGACGATATAGGCAATACTTATATTGAGATCGACCTTACAAATCAGCATATGTGGTATTACAAGAAAGGCAAGAAAAAGTACGAATGCGACATCGTTTCCGGTCAGACAACTTCAATGGCAAGAACTACCCTTGAAGGCGTATACAAGCTGTGGTCGAAAGAGACCAACAAGCGTATGAAGGACAGAAATGCCGACGGTGAAGAGTGGGATACCACTTGTAACTACTGGAACAATGTTTCCCTATGCGGTATAGGTATGCACGACTCCACATGGAGAGGCGGCGCTTTCGGCGGCACTATATATCAGTGGAACGGTTCGCACGGCTGTATCAATATGCCTTACGAGGGGGCTGAGTACGTTTACGAAAATGTACCGCTTGGCACACCTGTTGTAATGTTCTACGATTAATATACAAAAATATAACGGACAGTTTTTATGGCTGTCCGTTTTTTTGTACCCGATATCATATCAAAAAAGTCGGGGAAATTATCCCCGACCGTTATTATTTATACCTGTTCGCTCAGCTTGATGATAGCATCTCTCATGCGGTTAACGTCATCAAGGCTCTTGGAAAGTCTGTTGACGTCAGACTGGAGAGTCTCGGAAGCTTCGCCAAGAGTAGCGTTGATGTTTGCGATCATAGCATCAAGAATGCTCTGTCTTTTATTGTTAGCATCTGCGATTATATTTTCAGCATCAGCTCTTGCGCGGTTGATTATATCCTCAGCTTCCTGATTTGCTCTGTCAACCTGCTCCTTGACATACTGTTCAGCTCTTGCGATTATAGCCTCCTGAGAAACAAGCTTGTCAGCCTCAGCTTTAGCTTCTTTCATCACAGCTTCCTTTTCGCTTGTAGCAGAATTTCTGATAGCATCAGCTTCCTGCTTAGCATTTTCAAGGATAGCCTTTCTCTGGATCTCCAGTTCCTGAGCTCTCTTGATCTCGGGAGGGATACTCATTCTAACTTCATCTACCAGTTCGTGCAGATGATCGCCGTCTACCATTTTTTTATTTGAAAAAGGTACAGTCGCGCCATTGTCGATAGTTTCGTCTATTCTTTCCAGCAAATCATTCATAGGGGTATAATCGATGTTTTCACTCATAATAATACTTCCTTTCACTTGCCCCGTACTTCTCGGGGTTATTTATCCTCAGGCTTATAAAGCCTGTTTTTTATCATTTCAAGTACCTCGGGTGAAACAAAGCCCGAAATATCACCGCCGAAACTTGCTATCTCCTTCACCACGCTAGATGAAAGGAACATATTCTCACCTGCTGTTGTGAGGAATACTGTCTCGGCATCATTATAAAGCTTCTTATTGGCAAGAGCCATCTGAAATTCGTATTCAAAATCAGAGACGGCCCGCAATCCCTTGACAATGACCTCAGCACCTGTCATTTTCAGATAATCAGCCAGCAGACCGTCATAGCAGTCCACTACAACATTATCAAGACCCTTGGTAACGGCGATTATCATTTCCATCCTCTCTTTGGTGGAGAATATCGCTTTATTTTTGCTTCTGTTAAAGCTGACAAGTACTATCACCCTGTCAAAAAGCTTTGAAGCGCGTTGGATTATATCCAGATGTCCCAGTGTAACGGGGTCAAAGCTACCCGGGCATACAGCGATCTTCATAATTACTCTTCCTCTGTCGGTATTTTAAAAATAGTAACGGCTATCTTGCCGTATTTATAACGCTTATGTTTTTTTAGTCTGCCGTACTCATCACTGAGTTCAAGTTCTTTTTCATGTTCGCAGACAACTATTGCCCTGTCACTGAGATGAGCGTCTACACTGTTCAGCACTTTCTCGATTATGCCCTTATTGTAAGGCGGGTCAAGCAGTACGATATCGAACTGACCCTTTGCCACTTTAAGGTAATCAAGGCTGTCCATATTCAGCACTCGGGATTCAGCAACGAGTTTGCAGTCGGAAATATTTTCCTTTATAACTGCAACTGCCGCAGCATTATTGTCAACAAAAACGCAGTGCTTTGCGTCACGGCTGAGTGCTTCGATGCCCATCTGACCACTGCCTGCGAAAAGGTCAAGCACCTGTGCGCCGGGCACATCAAACTGTATAGCAGAAAAAACTGCTTCCTTGACCATATCCGTGGTCGGTCTTGTATCGAGGTTCTCAAGCGTTTTCAGCTTTTTTCCTCTTCTTGAACCGGTTATAACTCTCATAAAAACTCTCCTAGACTCTGATATTTCTATTATACATTATTTCTCGCATTTTGTCCAGTATATTTTTCACTTTTTTTATAATTTTCACAAACTTTCCCCTATATTTCTTCAACAACGTAGTTTAACACAATATTTCTCACAAAAAAGGCACCCCCGAAGCTCGGAAGTGCCGAATTATTGAGCGATAAACAGCATCGATCAAACCGTTAAAATGTTCTCAAATTAAAAATTCTGATGAGATATACTATAAAATCATAAAAAAAGTCTTATCATACCTTTTTATCTGATTGAAGTTTACCTGTCGCTGCAAGTATAAGGCGGCGCGGGGGAATATGCGCTGCCTTTGTGGCCAAGGCAAGGGCCTTTTCGGGTACGATTATCATTTTTCCAGCAAACATACCCTCAACCGCACGTTTTGCACAATATTCGGCTGATATAGACTTTACACCGAACTGAGCATTCGCCACGGAATTGAATTCAGTGTCAACAGGTCCCGGGCAAAGGGCTGATATCTTCACACGGCTGCCTGACATTTTCAGTTCCTCATGGATCGCACTTGTAAGGCTTGTGACATAGGCTTTTGTTGCGTAATATGTCGCCATAAGCGGGCCGCCCGGCATAAGTCCAGCCGAAGACGCAACATTGAGGATATATCCTCTGTCAGCCGCCTTGAAATCCTGCAAAAACAGTTTTGTCAGGATATGAACCGCTGTGACATTAGTATCTATCATGCGGAGTTCGTCCTCTAACGGTATCTTATCAAAGTCACCGAGTTTGCCGAATCCTGCATTATTTACCAGAACAGTGACTTTTTCACCCTTGACCTCTTCATGCAGACGCTTACATTCGTCCTCGCGTGAAAGATCGCAGACTATCACTCTGCTGTCGAGAAGTTCATCTGCAAGTTCACGAAGTCTGTCCTCACGGCGTGCTGTCAGTATAACCCTGAAACCTCTGCTGTCGAGTTCTCTTGCTATCTCTCTGCCAATGCCTGAACTGGCACCCGTAACTAAAGCTGTCCTTGCCATAATATCAGTCCTTTCGTTTTAATTTAACTACATTATACAGTTCAAACCGCAGATTGTCAAGAGTTATAAAGTTAGATTTAAATAACCTTACAGAATATTAACACGTAATACAAAAAAGACACCCCTGCTTGTATAAGCAGGGGTGTCAGTATTTCAATTATTAAGTCTGATATAACTAGCGACTATTATGCAGGGTCATTAGCTGTATTATCAGTGGACTCCTCAAACTTATCCCAGTCAAAATCATCATCGTCATCATACTGGCTGCTGCTGTAAGAAGATGATGAGCTACCCATCAGATCATTATACATTTCATCACCCAGAGCATCCTTGAGCTTGGTCATGAAGCCTTCGGTATCGCAGGTAGACAGATACTCGTTCATTTCCTCTTCATTGAGAGCGTTGTAGACCTTTGCATCGCTGCTGATCTTGTCAACGTCGGAAGCCTCAGTCTTTTTGCTGGTCATAGTCATAGTAAATGCATTTTCTCCGGCAAGACCGAATTCAAATGTTACGTTTACATCATCAGCAGTGGAATCGGACTTGATCTCCATCCAACCGGACTCAGGCTCGCCGTCTTCACTGGAAGATATATCCAGTCTGATAGTACCTGCGAAATTATCGCCAACGTTCTTCATATCAGACATGGTGTAAACGACTTTAATTGTCTCCTTGCCGTCCTCGACAGAAGAAACAGTGTAAGAACCGTTAACTACGTCATTCTCGCTCTTCAGTGCGCCGTAAGCAGTGATAGTGCTGCCATCGCCGCTGTCAAAGCTCATATCCAGACCTTCAGCATCATCGTTGCTGACAGTGATGAGCTTCAGCTCGCCCTCTTCATCGGCAGGCTTGATAGTGAAACCTGCGAACTCGCCTTCACCCTTCTCATATGTTTCAAGAACAACTGTCTTCTCACTATCGATTTCGCCCTTAACTTCTTCGAGCATCTTGTCGATAGCATCTTCATAGCTGGGTGCAGATGAAGAACTATCACCGTACTTAGCCATCTGCTGATTTGCAGCTTCCATGCTCTGATCGTACAGTTTCTTGAAATTCTCATCGCCCTTGGCCTTTTCAAGGATCGCAGTAGCTACCTTCTGGCCGTCAGCTGCAGTCAGGTCATATGACTTGGAAGTATACTCATAAGAAATACCGTCGATATCTCCGTACTTCTTACCTTCCTCCTTAGCCTCGGGGAAGTTATCCTTAAATACCTTTTCATACTCCTTGAGATCAGCCTCAAATGCCTCAGTATCAAAGTCGAAATTTTCAGCAGTCTGAGCATACTGACTCAGGTCCATACCAACGGACTCTTTCAGATAATCCTCAGCTTCTGCCTTATTTACCTTTATATATGCTTCAGACAGCTCGGGAACTCTTACATACATATCCTCGCTGTTTTCTCTGCTGTATATCTGATTTACAGTTACGACTTTCTCGCCGCCGTATGTCAGAACGATATCGCCGCTCTCATTTCCGTCTTTCTGCTTGCTGGATACAGTCATGCCGAAATCCTTGGGAGCTGTGGGCATCTCTTTGGTCAGAGCAGGACCGAAGCTTATATTAAATGATCCTTCATAAGCATAATCAACCTCGCCCTTAGCGATACCAGCTGCCCTGTCAAGTGTATTGGTGATATTATCAGCCATAACACTCAGCTTAGGGGAAACTACAACAGAGCTGTTGCTCTTTGTCTTTTCATTCTTATCTGCGTTTTTGTTCAAAACAAAATAACCAACGCCGGAGCCGACAACTGCGACACCGAGTACACCTGCAAGTACGGGTGTAAGTACATTCTTCTTAACCATAATGCTACCTCCTGAAAGTTTTTATCTGTGTTATTCTCTCTTTCTTTGCTACGACAGCAGACACCGGTTCTCACAAAACGGAGCCTGCGCCTTTCTGCAAATTAAATATACCATATTTTCAAATTACTGTCAATAGTGAATATATTACAAATTATCTCACATTAGTAACTTGTATTAGGGCAATTTCGGGCATTTGCGACAACTACACGACATCAAAATGATAATAAGGTGACTGTTTTGTGACGATCACTGTCTTACATCAACGCCGTAGCTTCCGCACATAGTTTGAAGGGCAAGTTTGAATCCACGACCGATGGTTTTTGCCTTCCAGCCGCTCTTGTTGTAGATCTCCATTGCTACTACGGAGCGTTCATCGTCAAGACCCGTTATTTCATAGCTGCAAAGCTCTTTGCCGCCGCAGCTTATATGCACCGTAGGCTTGCCTACACGGCTGAACTCCTGACCTTCCTTATCACCGTAGATGGCAAAAGCCACTGCCAGCTTGGTTATATCAGCATCGAGCTTTGAAAGCTCCACAGTGAACATTCTTGTATTCTCGGGATGATTGTTCACCGCTCTGTCAACAGATGCTTTCTGTCCGAAGAATATAAGATCGGCATCGCTTCTTACCTTACCGCTGTCATTCAGAAGGAATACGTAGCCGTCGATGTCCAGACCGTCTTCAGCCTGATAATCCATATCGATCACCAGCATCTGCGAAGCATATTCGTTAAGATCAAATCTTGCACCGCTGACCAGCTTGACAGCACCATTATCTTCGTGATCCCTTATTTCATCAGGTGCAACGTCGATGATCTCGTCATCGGAAGTATCATTCTGCTCTCCAACGACTTCGGCTGAAACTTCGGGTATCTCCTCGGTCACAGGCTCTGCCGACATTATTTCGGGTTCAGGTACAGATACTTCCTCGGATATTGGTTCTTCCGCTGTAATCTCGGGTTCCGCTTCGGGAACTGAGATTTCTTCAACTATTGGCTCCGCCTCAATGATCTCTGTCTCAATTTCGGGTGCGGAAATTTCCTCAGCTGTGGGTTCTTCTTCTGAGTTCTCGCATTCCTGTTCGGGAACTGAAATTTCTTCAACTGTAGGCTCTGCCGCAATGATCTCGGGTGAAGAAGTTTCCTCGGCTATCGGTTCTTCTGCTATGTTCTCGGGTTCAGGCACGATAGGAGATATTTCCTCCACCAATGGCTCCGCAGATATCTCGGGTTCAACGGCAGATATTTCTTCGGCAGTATTCTCAGTCTTTGCGGGTACCGCCTGAGGAACTGCGGCTATGCACATTTCGGTTTTACTGCCGAAACGAACGCTCTCACCCAGCTGTTTCATACGTGCAAACATCGCCTCATCAGCGCCTTTTTCGATATCAGCTGCACTGAACTGTTTCTCGGCGTGTATACAGATGATATTGCCTGCATGGTCGATCTCCAGAACACAGCTGAAAATATCCTGCTGAGATGAGCTTTTCATCATAGTTGCTTTGATATAGCCGTTCCTGTCGTTGCGTACAGTTTCGGTATCTATCATTTCTCCGAAATTACAAAGCTGTGAAGTAAGTCCCGATTCTGCTGCTTCGGATGAAGTCATTGTTATTATCTCGCAGTCAAAATCGTCGGTACAGCCTTCATATGGGGTAAATCCCACATCGTTCAGCGTGAGTCTGTTCTTATCCTCGCCGCGCAGAACAGAGAAATCATCTGCGGTCAGGCAGACTTCATCAGCTATCTCGATCTCCATAGGCTTGCGCTCGGGTTCTTCCAGCAGCAGGAACTCATTGCCCTCTGTATTGGCATAGTGTTCCGCGGTACTGCCCTTACAGCCGCCTATAACAACGTCTTTGCCCACAAATCCTCTGCCGAGGACGATGTTCTTTTTGAGGATATCAACCTCTTTAAGAGAGGGACACTCCATCAGTGCACCGTCGCTGACCTCCAGAAAAACAGGCAGAAGTGTCAGCTTTTCGAGATTTTTACAGCTGAGTTTTTCAAGCACTGTCACACCACCGATCGCCGATGCATCATTAAGTGACAGCATGAACTCTTCAGCCTGACCTTTTTCCCATTCAGCGCCGTTCCTGTCAGTTATCGAAAGCCTGCCGTCCTTCAGCAGCAATGCCGCACAGTTCGCACTGTAGCTGTCACCTGCAAAATTCAACTGCCAGTAGACCTGACTTCCGTTTTTGAAGCTTCTTCTTTCAAAACCGAAAGCGCCTGAAGTCTGTTCACCCTCGGAATAGGAACTGCGGGTGACCGTGATATCCAGCTTATCCGCGATATCAGTATTTGCAAAAAGATCGGCAATAGCTTTCAGCTTGCTTTCGGCAGTATCCTCCACCGCCGATGCTATTTTGTAATTGAAGCAGTCAGCCCTGCCCAGTGTACTGAGAGTACACTTCATATCGTCAAAAAGCTTTCTGTCATCAGCGTCCAGCGATGCAGGATCACTGCCCGACCACGCCATAAATATCATCTGCGGAAGATCAGCCTCGCCGCCCTCTTTTGCGAATATCAGACCGTCATCGTCACGGACTGTCCTTACGCCCGATGCGCTCTCAAATCCCACACTTGTGATACCGTTATTAGCAAGAACCTCTGCAAGAACGTCTTCGTTTATTTTATATGTGATAAGTTTGCACTGTGTTCCGCTAAGATTTGTGTTTTCCATTGTTGTTTTCCTCCTCATTCTGTGAGAAACATTCTCTCAGCCTGCCAAACTGCGGCAAAGAGTTTATCAAGTGTATTATATCATAATCCACAACAAAAGTAAAGATACTGTGAAAAAAATATTGAATTTTGTTCTTTATCTATGGATCAAAGATCATCTAAATATATACCAGGATATACGACCGTATCATTTCGTATTTTTTGTTACCAAATTTTACGACATCATACAAACTGCTTTCGCTGTTGTAACATATTAAACCAACTCTTTCCACTGTATACATAACAGACCGAAGCGTTCATACAAACACACCGAGGTATACGAATACAACAAAAAACCCCGACTCACGTCGGGGCTTTCTGCGAAGTATAGAAGTATATATGAAGAAAAAATATGAGGATCTCTTTAGTTTGTTTCTCTGCCTTCATTCCCTCGTCCCGCCATAGTTTTTGACCATGGTCGAGACGAAAGAAGAGGTGGAGAAATTGGAGAAAAAAATATATGAAAAAAAGTTATTATCAAATGATCTTTATCGCTCTCTTTATCTTGTTTATATCATACTCTGTTTATTTGATAGTTATGTGAAAAGTTATAAAAATATAAGCGAAAATAGATCAGACATTTACATAAAAAAAGCATAAAAATCTCTTTACAAATCAGCCGTGATTTGGTATAATAGATAGAGAAAAGCACCTATATGGTGCGAAACTACGAAAATCATTACGAAAATTTAAGGAAGTGTTCAGTTATGGACCGTGCCACCAGTGAAAAAGCACTGAAACATTTCAGGACTGTTGCGCGTCACCGCCATGAGGTAATGAAGAACTGTTTCCGTGCAGGTATACCCTTACAAGGGCTGACTCACGATCTGTCAAAATTTTCTATAGAAGAATTTTCTTACGGAGTTAAATATTTTCAGGGAAACCGCTCGCCTCACGAGGGCGAAAGGGATGAATATGGTTTCTCATACGCTTGGATGCACCATAAAGGCCGCAACAAGCATCATTTTGAGTACTGGACGGACTATGACCCTGTGACCAGAGTTATGAGTCCAGTTAAAGTACCGCTGAAATATGTCAAGGAGATGTTCTGTGACAGAGTGGCGGCAAGCAAGATATATATGAAAGATAAGTATGATGACGGTTCTGCGCTGGCATATTTTATGAAAGGCAAAAATACCCGTATGATACACCCCGAGACTTCCGCACTGCTGGAAAAACTTCTGGTGATGCTGAAAAATAAAGGAGAACACCGCACTTTCGCATATATCAGAAAGCTCAAAGACTACTGATATAAGTCGTAACGTTCCCTCAAAAAGAATTATTAACACTGAAAAGCGTCCGCACAAGAAATCTGCGGGCGCTTTTTTGTAATGGAATGGTTCAAAAACGGATCATTATGCATATAATAAAAAAGAACGCACCAAAAGGTGCGCTCCCATCACAGATTAACGAAATTATGTATCACCCCGGTAGGAGTTATATCAAGCCATGCATAACAAGGCGGCTTTTCGTCACGGGGCTGACCTGCACTGCCGGGATTGAGTATAAGCATAGTACCGCGCTGTTCATAATAGCGCTTATGGGTGTGTCCGAAAAGGGCGAACTGACATTCTTCCTCCTTGGCTTTCTCGTAAATATTCTCAACAGAGAAATTCACGCCCCATTTATCACCATGTGCGAGGAACATACGCTTGCCGTCGGGCAGAACATAGACCATGCTTTCGGGAAGTTCTTTATCAAAATCGCAATTGCCTTTGACGCATATCATATTATTATCGAGATAATGAGATTTCAGCTTGCGGAACTCCGAAAGACCGTCACCCAGGAATATAAACAGATCAGCGTCACCATTGCGCTTAATTATCTTATGCATAGCGGCAAAATTACCGTGTGTATCCGAAAAAACAATGATCCTCATGGAATGGTCCCCCCTCCCGCATTGTGTATATTATATCACATTTAAAATTAAAAATCAAGACAATTAGTGCAAGTATGTGAATATTTACAAATTTTTAAGGAGGTCATGATATGACTGATAAAAGACAAACTCCGGAGAATATGCGACCCTTACTGGAAGAAGCTGCAAAAAAGCTCGGCGTTACGCCCGAATCACTTGAAAGAAATCTCAGCAGCAGCGATATTGGCAATTTGCTGAAAAAACTACCCGCCGTTCAGAAGGAGAAGCTCACAAAAACTCTAGCAGACAAAACTGCTTGTCAGAAAATCATGGAAAGCCCGCAGGCACAGTCACTTATTCGGAAATTTACGGGAAAATAGCGTAATAAGGGGGATAATATGGAAGACATGATGAACAGGATACAGGATGTACTGAACGACGAAGAAAGCATGAAACAGCTGCGTGACCTTGCGGGTATGCTGAGCGGCGGCAAGTCCGAGAGTATACCTGCTGCGCCAGTGTTACGATCCGAAGCCGACGGCATAGATACGGTGAAGCTGATGCAGCTTGGTCAGATATTGCAGACTGCATCACAGGACGACGATCATATCCGCCTTATGACTGCACTTCGTCCGCTTTTAAAAGAAGAGACCCGTAACAAGCTGGACAGGGTGATAAAAATATACCGCCTGATGAATATTTATCCTGCACTGAAAGAGAGCGGGCTTGGAGGAGGAGGGCTTCTTGGCATCATCTGACAATAATTTCAGCAAAATGCAGGAAGATGCCATGCGCCGCGTAATGGAGATGCAGCAGCGTTCCCGTGATGCTGCGAAGCATAACAGCGAGAAAGATGAAACTTCTGCTGAAAAAACAGATATTGCAGGACTTTTCGGCGGTATAAAGATAGACGAAGAAAAGGCTCTCATCGCTATGCTTATATTCATTCTTTACAAACAGGGTGCTGACATAAAACTGCTGATGGGACTTGCATATCTGTTATTATAAAAGCTGCCCGTTCGGCATGAACGGACAGCTTATACTATTATTTAAGTACTATCATGCCTTTGCGTGCATCGTCTACAAGTTCCGCAGAAGCTACGAGAGTATCGGCGTTTACAGAAACAAGGCTCCTGCCGCCGGTACCGTAGAATGGATCACAGCAGTAAAACTGTATATCTCCCTCTTCTTCGACCTCGTATCCGCATACGACCACATACTGTGTGCCGGAACTGAGACCGTAGTAATCGCTGTAATCGAAATCCGCTATGCCGTCATAGTAACGCACCGCAAGGAGGATACGTCTGCCTTCGTCAATGCATGAAGCCAGATCATTGGCGCTGAATGAGGTCTTTCTTTCGGCGATAAGGTCTCCACCCGAATATTCTTCTATCAGTTTTACATAGTCATCGCCGGTACCAAGAGTACCTGCCGCATCTTTAAGCTCGTACTTATCCCAGTTGTAAAGCTTCTGGCAATTGACCAGTGCAGCAGCTGCGATGAATCCGCTATCTTCGACATCACTTGGGAAAGTTGAATTATTCGTATCAGTCCTCATGCTGTTGCCTGCTGTAGGAAGTACTGTCGCCGCACCGACTTCTTCAAGGTCATCGGCAGGAAGATATCCCTTTTGGGACAGATACTCCACCTCTATCTGCTGACCGGTACCAAACTGGGAGATATCAAGTTCATCGTAGGAAGAAAACAGTTCACCCTCTCCCGCTGCACCTATATATTCTCCGTTCTTATCGGTGACAGTAGTATCGGCAGCAACTCGATAAAGATGCCCCATAGGTCTTTCGCGTTCATCCTCCCACTCGGAATCCTCATCGACATTCACTGCTTCGGACTTTTCAGCACTGCCCTGTACCGCTGGGGAATTTTTATCAACTTTATCAGATTTTTTGGTCTTTGGTGCTATACCATAGAATACAACACCTATTATAATGACCGCACCGAGAACTATACCGACCATCAGCCGTGAAGCCTTGGCTATGTCGTTGCGGTTATCATTCATTATTTTTTTTATCTCATTATTCTTCATAGAATATTATCCGCTTTCATTACTTATTTCAATTTGCACATAAGCAGAGTACAGTCGTATTTATCGCGCCAGTAAGGGTCATGGAGCTCGTAAGCATCGAGATAACGGTTATAAGAAAGATAAGTTGTCATATTGTCGCTGCCTGCGGGCAGGTCAAATTCAACCGAAGTATCTGTTTCGGTATACCCCATCTCTGTACCTGTTTTAAACGTGCCCTCACCTTCTGAATCCGAGCCGTCTGTCTTTTTACATTTGACTTTTACCTTGCCGTCCTTGAATGTCAGCACAGGGAAAGCCTCATCGGCAATAAGCTGATGCCAGTTTTCCATTCCTTTCAGCATTACTTTTGGTACAAGAGTACATCCCTCGGGCAAATTCATTTTATCCTTTTCTTTGAAAGTATACGAATCTCTTTCCACCTGAGAAAGCGGCATAAGATCATCATTGAGATACATCACCGCCAGCACCATCTGTCCATTGCTGTCAAAATAAAACCTCAGACCAGCATACTGTCCCAGTCTTCCTGAATCTTCGGGGAAAGGATACTTATAATCGAAATAATGATCTGCATGAGCTGCGTTCATAAGAAAAGCTTCAGTTTCTGTAAACTCAGCATACTGCAATAATTTGTCATCATCTTTCGAGGCAGGTATTGACTTTCCGCCGTAACATTCCACAATATCATAAGGGGTAGATTCGTAAGGTGTACGCAGGAAGAAACTAAGATCGCGGTACTTTTCGTCATTCTCGTCATAAGCACCCCAGTAGACGAAGGTCCAGACCCTCTGCTCATCGTTCACGCAATTGTCGAGAAAATTAAAATCGTCCCCGACCGAGAAATCATCGTGAACAAGCTTACCGCCATTTTCCCACTCTTTATTATCCGGGTCGATATGTGCAGGGAGAACTTCGTCAGAAACAACACTATCATCTTTATATTCCCTTGCTACAGGCTTATTGCTGTTGTTTTTTTCAGCCTGCGGTGTAACAGTACACCCGCAAAGCATGATTGCTGCCAGCAATGCCGACGCTGCTTTTATCCTCACAGAGCAAGCCCCCTTTCATTTAAGATATATCATTAATTAGTATATCACACTTTCCTTCAAATGTAAAGATACTCCTGTACAATTTTTTACATTTCGGTACGATCGGGTATCTCCTAAAAAGCGCCCTGAAAGTGCTGGAAATATACGGATATCACAGTTGTAATTAATATTCATAATCTCACTGAAACAACTGATAAGAATTTTTAACTTTGCAGTTTTTACAAAAATTCTTCCTGTATTTGACGACAACCCATAATATAGTTGAAATCATGTGATATGTATTTACAAATTATCTTTATTGTGTTAAAATATGATTTGGTGAATTTTTAAAATTCTGACTACAGAGATCGGTCGCATTAAACGAATAAGCGTCCGACAAAACACACAGGAGGGATCCGATGAAAAACAAAAAGTTCATCAGTGCGGTAACTGCACTGATGCTCACAGCCTCACTTATGGCAGGCTGCAGCGACAAACCGGCGGAGGATAGTTCCCCGGCTTCTGATAGTTCTTCCGCTGCCGCCACTACGACGTCTGCTGATAAAGAAACTACCCCGGAAGAAACCACATCTGAGGAAGATACTACCGACGCAGAGACCACCGAAGATGAAAACGGCATGAAAGTCATTGATCTTTCAGGCGGCGGTGCTATCGCCGATAACATGAGAATGACTTCCCTTTCATCCGTGGAAAGAGGCGCACTCAGAACTTCATCTAACACAAGGGTGAATGTCGGCACTTCGGGCAAAGCCAGAAAATGGTCCGATAAAAAGAAAGAAGCCAAGAAAAAGCTGACCATAATGGTATATATGGTAGGCTCTGACCTTGAAAGCAAACAGGCTTCAAAAGCTGCGACCATTGACATAGGCGAGATGATATACAGCGGTCTCGACGACAAGGACGTTAACCTTGTGGCATACTGTGGCGGCGCTCAAACCTGGTGGATACCCGGATACCCCTCAGGTAAGAACGCTTACATTGAGTACAAGTCCAAAGATGCTGATATACAGGCTGATAACGGTGCAGGAATAAACATCTACGAGACAGATAAGAAAAACATGGGCAAATCCGATACTTTCAGCGATTTCCTCAAAGATGCACCTTCAAAGTATCCTGCTGATAACTATGCGCTGATCTGCTGGGATCACGGCGGAGGACCTGTTCTGGGCTACGGTTCGGACGAACTGAATGTTGACAGCAAGACTAATCTCGGCGACAGCCTTACCCTTGCCGAGATGAAGACTGCTCTCGACAAGAGCGACTTCAAGAAGAACAAGCTGAAATTCGTTGGTTTTGACGCTTGTGTAATGTCCTCGATAGAGATAGCAGACCTATGGCAGAACTATGCTGAATATCTTGTAGCATCTGCTGATACGGAACCGGGCTGCGGCTGGAACTATGAGTTCCTCAAAGATGTAAACGGCACAACCGATACCCCGAAGATCTGCAAAAATATTATCAAGACCTACTTCGATTATCTGTCCGAAGCAAGCGTACACTGCTATATCCCCGATGCTACTCTGGCAGCCTTCGATCTTTCTAAGACTGATAAGGTAAAAGACGCTGTGGGCAGCGTATGCAAGGCGATGAACGATGATCTGCAAAGCGGAGATACAAGATCCTACGACAAATTCCTCAAGGGTGTACACAGCTACGCCTGCTACGACCTTGCCGATCTTGGAACTATTGTGACTTCCCTTTCAGGCGCCTATGCCAATGAAACAAAGCAGCTGAAATCTGCAATGAATGATATGCTGATCGACGGTACTACCACCATCGCCAACACCTGCGGTATGTCGGTATATTTCCCGCTTTCTAACAGCACAGCCGATCTCGATACCAGCATGGTCATCCTGAAATATCTGGGCGGTATCGATTATATCAGAAATACTCCTATCAACGCCGAATACGAGGCGCTTATGAACACTCTGCTTAGTGAGACAGCGGGCACCGAATCTTCTGCTGCTTCCAAGCCCGACAGCAGCTCTTCTAAGAAAGACAGCAGCAGTTCCAAAACCGAGTCAAGCTCATCAAAGAAAGAAGAGAGCAGTTCTTCCAAGGCTGAGTCAAGCTCTTCCAAAAAAGAAGAAAGCAGTTCCTCCAAAGCTGAGTCAAGCTCTTCAAAGAAGGAGAACAGCAGTTCATCAAAGGCTGATTCAAGTTCTTCCAAGAAAGATGAAAGTTCTTCCAAACCAGATAGCAGCTCTGTGAGCACCAGCACCAATCCAAAACTTTCAAAGCTCGATCTTGAAGTAGTTGAAAAGGGTGCTAAATCCTCCAACAAGGATTTCAAAGACGACGGCTACGCTTACTCACAGCTGCCCAAGGAAGAAATGAGCAATATCCGTGGTGTATACTACACCGTACTTAAAAATGTATCTCTCAGTGAAGGCAAAACAAACTGGGCTCCTTATGTGATCTACATACCAGCCGAGATCGATGACAAGGGCATTGCCAAGATGGATCTCGACCCGACAATGATCGGTGTTGTTACCGATAAGGAAGCAGAGCCAAACCTCTGCCAGACAAAGTATCTCGGTGACGGCAATTACCGCTCCGCAGGTCTGCTGAGTGCTACCCGCGATCTTTCGGACGAATATATGTCGGTAATGGTACAGTCTCAAGTAGACAAAAAGGGCAATGCCTCTATCACCGGTATTACTACTAACCAGACAACCGCAAACGGCGTTCCCATAACTTCAAAGGACGAAATAGACCTGAACGAGTGGCTCTCATTTGAAAGCCCCTTCGTAGGCTATGCTCCTGACAAGAGCAATCCCCGCAAGCATTACAGCGAAAGCGGTGAAAGTACATTCGGCGGACAATTCAGCCTGCTGGGCGATAACTTCGATGTAAAAGCCTGCAAGCCCTCAGAGATTTCGGGCGAATACGCCGTACAGATGAGTGTATTCACCATCGATGGTAAAGAGTATTGCAGCAATATCGGCAGCTGGACCATAAAAGACGGCAACACAGAAAAGCTCAAAGAGCAAAAGGTGGATAACGGCGTACTGAAATTCGCTATACTTGACGACCATGCTGAGCTCGTAAAGTTTGAGAAATCCGGCAAGACCGAGACCAAGAAGCTTACTGTACCCGACAAGGCAGACGGAAAGAAAGTCACCATTGTACGTGAGGGCGCATTCTCCGGAACTAACCCCGAAGAGATAGTATTCCCTAATTCTGTTGAATATATCGGCAGACTTTCATCTGGCGTTTCCACCACAAAGAAGATCACTCTGCCCAAGAAGCTGAAAACAATTTCGGAATCCATGTTCAGCTACTATAAAGATCTTGAAAGCATTGAGATACCTTCAACTGTTGAAAATATCGGCGCATTCGCTTTTGAAAATACAGGTCTTAAAGAGATCAAGATCCCGAAGAATGTTGCTTCTATCGGCGAAGGCGTGTTCAACGGATGTAAAGACCTTGAAAAGATCACTGTTGAGAGCGGCAACAAGAACTACAACGCAGATGTTAACGTTCTTTACACCGCTGACAAGAAAAAGCTTATTGCCTTCACAGGTCTTTCCCATGAGGAATTCACAGTGCCCGAGGGCGTTACCGAGATTTGCAGATACGCATTTACGGGATGCTTTGAAAAGGAACTGAGCTTTGGTAAGGAAGACAGTGATGAAAAGGGTCTGAAAAAGATCACATTCCCGAAAACTCTTGTTAAGATCAGTGACTTTGCATTTGAGGGCTGTACAGGATTTGACGAGATAACTCTTCCCGACAGTCTGGAATATCTGGGTTCAGGTGCATTCGGTGTATCGTTCATGCAGACTCCCACAAACGAGATAACACTGAAATTCGGTCCGAATGTAAGAAGAATACGTACCTGCGCATTCTCAGGCTACAAGATAAAGAAGATAGAGGTTGACAAAAAGAACACCTGCTTCAAGACCGACGGCAAAAAACTGACGAGTATCGATGGTTCCGCAGTGATTGCACTTACAAGATCATAATTCGGATAACCAGCGGCAAAACAGGCTCCTGTAAATTACATGAGCCTGTTTTTACGGTCAAATACCCTTGACATTATCACTTTAGTGTGGTATAATATCAGTGCTTTATAGTATTTATGTATTGAAAGGAGTTAATATCATACTATGGATAAGAATATACCTTATAAAACATACCTTGAAGAAAGTGAGATGCCGAAGCAGTGGTACAACGTCAGGGCTGATATGAAGAACAAGCCCGCCCCCCTGCTGAACCCTCAGACACTCAAGCCGATGACAGCAGAAGAACTGGGCGTAGTATTCTGCGATGAGCTCGTTGAACAGGAACTGAACACTACCGATGCTTATATCGATATTCCCGAGGAGATACGCGATTTTTACAAGATGTACAGACCCTCTCCTCTGGTAAGGGCTTACTGCCTCGAAAAAGCTCTGGGCACTCCCGCTAAGATATACTACAAGTTCGAGGGCAACAACACCTCGGGCAGCCATAAGCTCAACAGTGCCATTGCTCAGGCTTATTATGCTAAAAAGCAGGGTCTGAAAGGTGTTACAACAGAGACAGGCGCAGGTCAGTGGGGCACAGCACTTTCCATGGCTTGTGCATATTTCGGACTTGACTGCAAGGTATACATGGTAAAGGTAAGCTACGAGCAGAAGCCTTTCCGCCGCGAAGTTATGCGTACATACGGCGCATCTGTCACACCTTCGCCCTCTGAAACAACTAACGTCGGCAGAAAGATACTGGCAGAACACCCCGGTACATCAGGAAGCCTCGGCTGTGCTATATCCGAAGCAGTTGAAGTTGCTGTAGGTACAGAAGGCTACCGTTATGTTCTGGGCTCAGTACTCAATCAGGTACTGCTGCATCAGTCTGTAATTGGTCTTGAAAGCCTTGCTGCATTTGAAAAACTGGGCGAAAAGCCTGATATAATCATCGGCTGCGCAGGCGGCGGTTCAAACCTCGGCGGACTTATCTCACCTTTCATGGGTCAGAAGCTCCGCGGCGAAGCAGATTACCGCTTCATCGCAGTTGAACCTGCTTCATGCCCCAGCCTTACACGCGGCAAGTATGCTTACGACTACTGCGATACAGGTATGGTTTGCCCCCTGGCAAAGATGTACACTCTGGGCAGCGGATTCATCCCCTCTGCTAACCACGCAGGCGGTCTGAGATACCACGGCATGAGCAGCACACTTTCTCAGCTGTATGATGATAAGCTGATGGAAGCTGTATCCGTTGAGCAGACCAAGGTATTCGAGGCTGCACAGCAGTTCGCACGTATCGAGGGTATCCTCCCCGCACCTGAATCCAGCCACGCTATCCGTGTAGCTATCGATGAAGCACTCAAGTGCAAGGAAACAGGCGAAGAAAAGACAATCCTCTTCGGTCTGACAGGTACAGGCTACTTCGATATGGTTGCATACCAGAAGTTCAACGACGGCGAGATGAGCGACTATATCCCCACAGACGATGATCTGGCTAAGGGATTTGCAGGTCTGCCTAAAGTAGACTAAACTGACATTTTATTGTGCGCCCGCGGTTATCCGCAGGGCGCACTTTTTGTTTATTCAGCCGATTGAAAATCAGAAAAAATAGGAGTATAATGTTAGTTGTGATTTTTTTCGGGAGCGGTGATAAAAATGTCAAAAAGGACAATGACGGAGGGTACTCCGTGGAAACATATAATCAGCTTTGCCCTGCCCGTGCTGGCAGGATCACTTTTACAGCAGCTATACAATACAGCCGATTCGGTAATTGTCGGCAGAAATGCAGGACAATCCGCACTTTCGGGAGTCGGAACTACGGGAACTTTCTCATTTCTTTTCCTTGCAATAGCGATAGGTTTCTCTTCGGGAAACAGTGTTGTAATAGCGCAGCACTACGGCGCGGGAAATGAAAAAGCTGTTCGTCGAACAGCTTCAACAGGTATAATTCTACTGCTCGCCCTTGGTATCGCATCATCAGTAATAGGGATAGCCGTCAGCGAACCCGCGCTGACCCATATTGTAGGGGTAAAACCTGCATATCACGACTATGCTGTGCAGTATTTCCGATGGTACTGCTTAGGACTTATCTTCCAGTTTGGCTACAATGTCTTTTCATCGATACTCAGGGCGGTTGGTGACAGCAAAGCCACCCTTTATTTTCTGCTGATTTCTTCTGTGCTGAACATCGCCCTTGACCTGCTTTTCGTAAGTGTATTCAAATGGGGAGTTTTCGGGGCAGCGATAGCTACGGATATATCCCAGGCAGGTTCATTCATCGCAGCATATATCTACATGATAAAAAAGTACCCTGTATTCCGTTTCAAACTTAAAGAATTCGTATGGGACAGCAAAGCCGCCAAAAGAACTGTCATAGTCGGTACCCCCATAGCACTTCAGCTTGTTATAGTTTCTATCGGTCTGACTTTGATCCAGCGTGCAGTCAATGATTTCGGAGAGAATATGACAGCATCGTTCACAGTAGGTTCCAGAATAGAAATGTATCTGAACCTCCCCTGCAACGCTTTTCAGACCACTCTTGCCACATACACGGGTCAGAATTACGGCGCGGAAAAACCCGAGCGAATCAAACAGGGTGCGCGTCAGACGATACTTATATCTGTCGGCATAACACTTGTTATCTCGGCAGTGATAATGCTTACTTCCCAAAACATCATAGACCTTTTCAAGCTGAACGATGCTGCTGCTGGCTACTGTATACAGCATCTGCGTACGATAGCACTGGTCAACGTAGTTCTTTCGGTGTATATCCCGCTTTTCGGAGTATTTCAAGGGACGAACCACAGCGGAATGCCTACTATTGTCGCCACCTGCGCACTTTCTGTCCGCTTGATAGTGACCTACCTTTTCAGGTACAGCAGCTTTTTCGGATACACCATAATCTGGTGGAACGGACTTTTCGGTTTCGGCACGGGCTGTACCATTACATGGCTAAACTATCTCAACGGATGGTGGCTCAAAGGCACTAATGTGCACGCTGAAAAGATATCTGAAAAAGAGTGACAAGCACTGCATGGCATTGTCTGAAAAAACGATTTTTTGGCAAATCTATTGACTTTTCAGGAGATAAATGTTATAATGTAGTCGCAATTCCGCAAAGGTTAATTCATTTTTTAATGTATATTTGCGGAAAGCATTGAATGATCAAGGAATTTATAATTTCAAGAAAGAAAGGATAATCGAATTATGAAAAAGAAACTGATACTTATGCTCTGCGTAGCTGCACTCACTCTTAGCTTTGCATCCTGCGGAGATACCGACAAGGGCTCTAAGGACACCGAGTCTGCTGCTTCATCCGCAAGCGAGACAGTTGAAAGCGCGGCTGATGTAAGCGAAGCTGAAACTACCGAAGAATCTGCTGCTGAGGCTGAGAGCGCAGCTGAGGTCGAATCCAAGGCTGAGGCTACTGAGTCCAAGGCTGATTCCGATAAGCCTGCTGCATCTAACGAAGAACTTACCGAACTGCTTGCCAAGGTAAAGGAGACAACTGCTGACAGCAAGAACTGTGAAATGACTGCTAAGATGAATATAGATATGGTAATGACCATGAGCGGCACTACCACAAATATGAAAACCAACACTGATATGGTTTCAAAGACAAACGGTAAGAACACCCATACTACCCAGACCACTACTACCGATCAGGGTCAAGGCAGTCCTATTACAGAAACGCAGGATATCTATCAGGCAGAAGACGGAAATACATATATAAGTACAGACGAAGGCAAGACATGGGTAAAATCTGCTGGTCCTGCTAACTCTTTTAACGCTGATGCATTCTCCAACGAGGTCATCGGTGATGAGGGAGCATTCAAGAATGCTACTCTCGAAAAAGACGGCGACAATTATGTTATAACCATCTCCCTGAATGATATTCTCGAAAACGGCGGTGAAGTTGCAGAGTCCCTCTTCGGTATGGGCGGCGGCGGAAAAGCTGAGGGTAATATGATAATGACAATCGGCAGCGATTATTATCCTGTAAGCATTACTATGGAGAACATAGCTTTTGATATGTCAGAACTGCTGAGTTCACTCAGCTCCGAGGATACAGGTGATATCTCGATGGATATGACAATGAACATGACTCTTAACTTCAGCAACTGGGGCGGCGTTTCTGATGATGAAGTTGCTGTTCCTGAGGCAGCACTTTCTGCTCAATAATTCAAAAACTAAAGATAAAGACTGTGTGATCTAAGTGATCGCACAGTCTTTTTTGTGTATTCAGCTTTTGCGGCATACGGCGGTAACGAACATATAACCGTCGTTTATATCGGCAAAGATATCGCCGTGCATACTGTTCATCAGCCTGCGGCATATATACAGACCAAGCCCGCTTCCCTGTTTGCCATTTGTGTTAGAACCTCTCCAGAAGCTGTCGAATATATGGTCAAGTTCGTTCTTCGGAAGTTCACAGCCGCTGTTTTTCACTGTCACAAGACGACAGTCTTCTTCGTCAGAAAAACTGATAGTTATGTTCTTGCCGTCACCGTATTTGATGGCGTTTTCAATGATGTTTTGCAGTACCTCGGTAAGTCGGTCAGGGTCGCCGTAAATCAAGCAGTCAGTGTAGTTTTCCAGTGTTAACTCTGTTCCGTTCAGCGAAAGCTTGCTTTGGTAGAATGATTCAACGCTATCGATCACCTGTGACAGATAGTAGTCACGGTTCTCCACCTCAAAGCTTATAAAATCATCAGATGAATGCTTGATTATCTCTTCGAGATAACGTTCTATCTCGTCAGCCTTTTCACCGATACTGCCATAGATCTCATCAAGCTTTTGCGGATCGGTGTACAGCCCTCTTGCCAGCGCTTTTGAGTAAAGTTTGATGGACGATAGCGGAGTTTTGATATCATGTGAAAGGGAAAGTATCATTGTCTTTTCGGCTTTCGCGTGTTCAAACTCTTTCTGCTTTGAAGATTCCAGCTTCTCTCTCAGCATATCAAGTCCCCAGACAAATTTGCCGAAATACCTGCTCTTGTCCTCTTTTAGTGGGTCTGTCAGATTGCCCTTTGAAAGCTCATAGGGCAGTTCGCTAATACGATTGAAAGGCTTAATCATCTTGCTTCTGAGATACAGCAGTACAGCAAGCCCTATTACCGTAACAGCGATAAAAGCAATGTTCACAGCGACAAATGATCTCCTGCTGCCGTTTTCAGTTTTGTCATCATACTCTATCCTGTAAAGTCTATCCCCCGATTTGCAGATAACGTACT
>Ga0256405_10003408_pt1 | contig 32807 bp, 35 predicted proteins | sample RumenRJG_02DNA_FD_189096 | JGI IMG/M metagenome (GOLD analysis project Ga0256405, IMG submission 189096) | Bovine rumen microbial communities from Lethbridge, Alberta, Canada - RJG_02 | ecosystem: Host-associated > Mammals > Digestive system > Stomach > Rumen | place: Canada: Alberta...
CCTTATCTCATGATATAAGAAGGTTTTGGATTACTAATGTGTTGCACCGTGAAGATCCCTATTTAAAAATTGGTGAAACCAATGATAGATCTACACGTGGAAATTCTGACTACGTCTGGGCGCTCCGCGACATCGACTTCAAGGTCGAGCAAGGCGACGTCGTCGGCATCATCGGTAAGAACGGTGCCGGAAAGTCTACACTTCTCAAACTCCTCTCCCGCGTCACCGGTCCTACCACCGGTACCATCCGTGCTCACGGACGTATAGGCTCCCTACTCGAAGTCGGCACGGGTTTCCATGGCGAGATGACAGGACGCGAAAACATCTTCATGAACGGCGCTATCCTCGGCATGACCCGCCAAGAAATCCAGGCCAAGCTGGACGAGATCATTGATTTCTCCGGCTGCGAGCGCTATATAGACACTCCGGTTAAGCGTTATAGCTCCGGCATGACCGTCCGTCTGGGCTTTGCCGTAGCCGCTTTCTTGGAACCGGAGATATTGGTGGTAGATGAGGTATTAGCCGTCGGCGACGCCGAGTTCCAAAAGAAAGCCATCGGCAAGATGAAAGACGTCTCCCAAGGCCAAGGCCGAACAGTCCTCTTCGTTAGTCATAATATGGCCTCCATCCGTAAGCTTTGCACAACAGGTGTAGTGCTGGAGAAAGGAATGATGAAGTTCCGTGGAAACGTTCAAGATGCGATAGGCCTCTATCTCAGCGATTCGCTGGCTTCGAACACTTTCATTCCAGAGAATAACGTAGTGAAGAAGATTAGTGCCAAGCAACAAGGTCAGAAAATCATCTTGTCGCTGGAGTATGATTCTCCGGTGGAGATCAAAGAGCCTAATTTCGGCTGGGTCATTTACGATAGCAACCAAGCGCCTATTTTCGGCACCAATCCCGTCAAGAGCGGTATCTCCGAGTTCGGTAAGCCTTCGAAGAAAGGCGTTGTAGAGGTGGAGATCTCTGCTCCGACCTTGTTCAACGGCAATTATTATCTCGGTTGCTGGTTCGATGATGGCAACCGCACCCATTTCTTCAGTCACGAGAGTTGTTTGTCGCTGACTATTGATGCCATGGACTTGACGACTGTGGATAAAGATCCTTCATCGGAAGGTTATGTAGTACCGACTTGTAAATGGAATTTTGAGCACGCATGATCAGATTGTCCATCATAGTGCCGATGTTCAAGGTGGAGCAGTACGTCGAGGAATGTATTCGTTCGCTCTACCGCCAAGATATTCCGGCTTCGGAATACGAGGTGATATGCGTGGATGATTGCAGTCCGGATAACTCTGCGGTTATCGTGGAAAGGTTGCAGAAAGAATATCCGACCTTGCGCTTAATCCTCAACGAACGCAATAAGAAACTCGGTGGTGCTCGTAATACGGGATTGAAAGCCGCTAAAGGTCAGTACATTTGGTTCGTGGATTCGGACGATATGATTCAATCCAATTGCCTCAAGCAACTCCTGAATGAAATGGAAGCGCAGCACGACGACTTCATCCATTTTAATTATATACCATATTACGATGACGGACATCTCGGCGAACCTATGCGTTTCGATATTGATGCAACCCAACGGATCGGTGCCGATATGTATTTCGATTCTCGTCTGCCTTGGCAACAGCAAGTCAGTGCTTGCCGCAAGATATATCGTACGGACTTTCTACGCAGCAACAACCTCTACTTTGCGGAAGATACGATGTACGAAGATAATGACTATTCCATGCGTGTAGCCGCTGCAGCTCAGCGATGCAGACATCTTGATATCTCTCCATACCTTTATCGACAAGTGACTACGTCCACTACTCACGATGCGGTGAGTGTAGCACGTATCCAGTATTGGCAGAAGACATGGCCTATCATCACGGCGTTGCTAAATACCATCGGAAAGCTGGATAAACGGTTTGTAGATCTAATCAATTTCTACATGCGCTACGATTTATGGGATGTACTCAACAATTTGTACAAACTTCCCAAATCCCAACGCAAGGAAGTGAAACGCAACCTTACAGTTTCAGAGTGGCTACACTACATCAAGTTCCTTCCGTTCAAACGACGTTTTGAATACGTCTATAAACTATTAAAAGCATAATTATTACACATTACACAATAAACATTACACATGAGTATTTTCAAGACGAACATATTAAGACCTATTCGCGAGAGTATTGCGAAGTATGCAGAGCGACATGCCTTCTACATTGATGGAACCTACTATACTTATAGCCAGTTCGCAGAGCGTATATCTGCTATTCGGGGAGTGATACGCCAGACAGAGAATAGTGAACAGATTTGGGGATTGGCACTGCATGACGATCTGAATACCTATGCGTCCATCTTTGCCCTTTGGATGGAAGGCAAAGCGTACGTGCCGTTGCATCCGTCTTGGCCGGAAGATCGTATTGAGTCTATCAAACAGCAGGTAGGATGCTCCAATGTTCTTGATGCATGTGATACACCGTTTACTGAGCTGGACTTGGACAATTGGGCGGAAGCATCCGAAGACGATCTGGCTTATATCCTCTTTACCTCCGGTTCAACAGGTGTCCCGAAAGGGGTGCAGTTGACGCGTCGTAACATTGCTGCGTTCATGGATTCGTTCTGGCAGACAGGAATCAACATCACTCCAGAAGATAGGTGCATGCAGGTCTTTGATCTGACTTTTGATGTGTCGGTTCAATCATATCTCGTAGCGCTCACTCGCGGCGCATGCATCTACACGGTGCCGTATGGACAAGTCAAATACCTATATGCCGCATCGCTTATCCAAGAGCAGCATATCACTTTCGGTGCTATGGCTCCGTCGATGTTGACATATCTCCGTCCATATTTTGAAGAGTTTGATGCATCGTCCATGAAGGCCTGTATCCTTACAGCTGAGGCTTGCCCTGTGGACTTGATGGAAGCGTGGTATGGTTGTGCCAAGAACACAGAGATATATGATTTCTATGGTCCTACGGAAGCTACTATCTATTGCACCTATTATAAACTGACACGCGGTGGAAATAATCTCTCGCTCAATGGAATTATCTCTATCGGTAAACCGCTCGCTAACGTCCAAGCAATTATCATTCGCGAGGATGGAACGTTGGTGGAAGGACAGGAGAAAGGCGAACTCTGTGTGGCGGGAGACCAAGTCACTCCGGGATATTGGAAAAACGATGAGAAGAATGCTTCTTCTTTCTTTATGCGTGATGGCGTGCGGTACTACCATACAGGAGACCTGTGCTATTGGCATGAGAGTGGTAACATCATGTATTCCGGTCGCATCGACCAGCAAGCGAAGATACAAGGCTTCCGCGTGGAACTGGGTGAGATAGAGCACCATGCACGTACATTCTATCAGAACGAACGCCGTGTGATGGCGATTGCTTTCCAGAATGCGCAGAACTTAACGGAGATCGCGCTCTTTGTGGAATCGCAGCCAGAGGATACGAAACTCCTCATTGAGTATCTCCGCTCCAAGATGCCGCATTATATGATACCTACGCGTATTCTCTTTGAACCGACTTTCCCGCTTAACAAAAGTGAAAAAGTTGACCGCAATGCATTAAAAGAAAGATTAAAATGATTTTTGGGGAGTGAAATGAAATGAAACGCTTTTTTGTCATTAGATAGCAATGATATCTTGGATATGAGGATTTATTGTGAAGAGGCATCTGTAAATTTATTTATAAGTGGCTATTCAGAATAAATACTCGGAGTGCTGAAAGCACTATTGGTATCTAATGTGTTTTTTGAGTTTTTTGGGTTTACTTGAAAAGACTATAATTGGTATAATTGAACTATAATTGATATAATTTTCGATAAAATGACACTTGAAAAATTTGTAGACGATTTTGCCGGACAGTTTTTTGATACACCGGCTGAGATGATTAAGGCAGATACTGAGTTCCGTCAGTTAGACGAATGGAGTTCAATGACAGGACTCTGCATTCTTTCGATGATTAAGGATGAGTATGGTTTCTTTCTTGATCCGAATATCTTCAAGCAATGCCCAACCGTTAAGGACGTATTTGAGGTAGTTGCTGAAAGAGTGAAAGAATGAAGGAATGAAAGAATGAACGATTCGAAGTATAGTTATAAGAATTTGGAGGCGTACAAGGAGTCTAAAACTCTTGTTAAGCTGGTATACGCGCTATTAAAGAAGTTCCCACGTGAGGAGCAGTATGCGCTGTGCGACCAATTACGTCGTGCAGTGATCTCTGTCCCTTCGAATATTGCGGAAGGTAGTGGACGTACCTCGGCTAAAGATCAAGCGCACTTTCTCGAAATGGCTTTTGGCTCTTTGATGGAAGTGGATTGCCAGATGGATATCGCGCAAGATTTAGGCTATGTATCATCGGATGAACTTGAAGTGGTTTCCAAACAAGTTCGTCAGGTGGCTGCGCTTTTATCTGGTATGAGGAATAAGTGCCTTGAGCGCTCCTAGTCTCTTTAATCCTTTAACTCTTTAATTCTTTAAACTTTACAATATGAGTTACAACCCATATAACATATCGGGCAAGCGAATACTGATTACCGGAGCTTCTTCCGGTATTGGTCGGGCTACGGCAATCGAGTGCGCCAAACTCGGTGCAACTTGTGTGCTTTGTGGGCGCAACGAGGAACGGTTGCAAGATGCATTATCGCAGCTTGAGGGCGTCGGTCATGCGTCTATTTCTGCGGATATTACTACTGTCGAAGGTCGTGATGCCATCGTGTCACAATGTGGTACTTTGGATGGGATCGTATGCAATGCCGGAATAAATCTGATGGCACCGATTTATTTCTTAAAGGAAGATGATGTGAACCGGGTATTTCAGACGAATACGCTTGCCCCGATGTATCTCATTCAAGCCCTTTCAAAAGCCCGTAAGATCAATACTAAAGCATCGCTGGTGTTCACATCTTCCATCGATGCGGTCAACCCCGATGTGTCCAGTTCGGCTTACGCTGCCTCAAAAGCGGCTCTGACATCCTTCATGCGCAGTTGTGCCAAAGAGCTGGCCCCGCGTCAGATACGTGCTAATGCAGTGCATCCGGGATTGGTGGAGACGACGATGAAACATAACGGCATGGTGTCGGATGAGGATCTGGAAAAGAATAAAGAGCTCTATCTCCTCAAGCGATATGCGCGTCCGGAGGAAATCGCGTGGGCAATCATCTATCTCCTCTCCGATGCAGCCTCTTTTGTTACCGGCTCTGTCTTAACGATTGACGGGGGCATTTCAATCAATTGAGATTATGAAAAAGGAAATTATAGATAAAATTGAAACTATCGTAGCCAATTCGGTGAATCATCATGATTTTACAATGACGGAGGCTACGAAGCCGGAAGAGATTCTCGGTTGGGACTCTCTTTCTAATGCAATGATCTTGACGGCTATTGAGCAGGAGTTCGGAATCAAGTTCAAATTCTCCGACATGATTGCTTGGAAAACCATCGGTGAATTGGCAGATATTGTAATCAAGAAATTAGGATGAAAAAGACTTTTCAAAACAAACGAATTTCCGCAATAGTATGCGTACTGCCGGATAAGATTGTCCATTATGAGGACGAACTGGAAGACTATACTTTTCCAGTTCGCCAGAGCCAGATGCTCGGTAAGATGATGGATTACAATACCCGTCGTCAGTGCGAACCGACAGATTCTGTTTCCGAGTATGCTATTCAGGGTATCCAACGTCTGATTGACCAATCGGTTATCCGGCGGGAAGAGATTGATGCGATAGTGGTTGCATCGTCCAGTCAGGACTATATCATGCCTTCCGTCAGTTATATCCTGCAAGGCCATTTCGATCTTCGTGAAGATGTCTATTGCTGCGACATCGTACAGCAATGCGGTGGTTATCAGTTCGGTCTGATGCAGTCGTTTATGCTGATGGATACGTTCGGATATAAGAAAGTGCTATTGGTTACAGGAGAGATGACGAGCAAAAAAGTTGGCAAACATGACCGCAATGCACGACCTATTATTGGCGATGCCGTTAGCGTGAGCGTGATCGAACCGGCAGAGAACGGTCCGATTTTTACCGACTATCGTAACTATGGTCAGATGGCGGATGCTATTAAGATTCCGGCAGGAGGACTGAAGATGCCTTCTACACCGGAGACAGCAATAGAAACCAAAGATGCAGCCGGTAATCTTCGTGCTTTGGATCATTTCTATATGGATGGAGAAGGGGTGTTCAATTTCGTCATGACCCATGTCCCTCCTATGATCACGGATATCATGCAGGTATCGGGAGATACAATCAATAGTATCGACTATTATATGTTCCATCAGCCCAATAAATACATGGTGGATCGGTTGGCAGACGAATTGGATATCCCGAGCGAGAAATGCTTCAGCAATATCGTAGGTATCTATGGCAATGCCAGCACGGCAACTATCCCGCTCAATATCTGCCATAACATCGCCGACCCAGCGCAGAGTATGGATCTTCGTCTCTGCCTCAGTGGCTTCGGTGGAGGTTTGACATGCAATGCCATCGTCCTCACCAATCCAAAGATGGAGTATTGTAAAATCATTGATTTTGAACGAATGAAGGAATGAAAGACTGAAGGAGTGAAAGCACTTTAATTCTTTAACTCTTTAATTCTTTAAACTTTACAATGATAGAATATCATCAACATACAGCAAAAGACGTCAGTGCTTGGTTAGATAAAGACGTTAACAACGGCTTATCCGAGAACATCATCTCTCGTACTCGCGCCAACGCGCTTGCTCATTGTCCGTGTGTGAAAGATGAGAATGTGTTGGTCGTATCGGCGAAAGACGGAGAGAAGGTAGTTGGCTTTACCGCTATCTTCCCCGAGAAATTAGAGCGACCGGACATGTGGATCGCTACCGGTACGACACTTTGGGTTAATCCGGATTATGCCGATGAGTTCGTGGGTTATAATCTGGTGCAACGTTTGTGGCAGTCCTATCCGGAGTATGCGGTGATTGGTTCTGAAGTGTCTCCTGCTGCGGCGGTGATCGATAAACTGCTGGGTGCAGTTATATTGAAATACGAACGCAAAGCCTTTGTATTCCGACGCAGTATTGAGGTGCATTCGCTCCGCAATGTGGCATCATTGCTGTTGGAACCCTTCCGCAAATGCCGCCAACGCAAAGCAATCAAGCAAGTCCTGGCATCCATTCCAAGCAATATCCGTGTTCGTGCATGTGAAACAATCGATGCCGAAACCTATGCGTTTATTCAAGCGCATAGTTCCAAAGATTCTTTCTTGCGTAGCCGCGAGATGCTGAATTGGATTCTGCGCTATCCGTTCTCGGTGGAGAACCCATTGATGGCACGAGCCAAGAAATCCATGCAGTTCTCGGATCAGATTGTTAAATTCAGCAATCGCTTCTTGCATATCTACGCAGATGATGCCTTGGTTGGCGTAGTGCTTCTTGCCGAACGCAATAGTGCTATGCATGTAAAAATGCTTTATACGGATGACGCACATCAAGAAGCAGTATATGCTATCATCGTCGAAACGATGCTCCATAGCGGAGCAGAACAGTTATACTCCCTCTATCCGCAACTGAACGCTTACCTCGAATCGCAACAAGTGGCATTGCGCGCGAACAAAGCCGAATTGATCTTTACCTACCCGAAATCGTTAAAATCCCTAATCCCGTTTGTCCTGCAAGGCGCCGACGGAGATATGTTTGCTTGATAACTTTAAACTTTAAACTTTCCACTTTAAACTTTAAATGACGAAGGAATTTCTACATAGAATCAAGCGCAAGCTGATGAAGATGAGACTTCAGCCTATTCGCGTCTTTTGTTTTCATCAGGTGAGTGATGAGTTTGATGCATCTACTATGTATTTGGATGATTGGTTGCAGACAGATGAGTTCAAGAAGCGTGTGCAGTCTATGCGCGAACAGGGTTATAGATTTATATCCTTGGAAGAAGCCCATGAGCATATCAAGCATGATTTTATTCGCACATACAAATACGCAGTACTGACCGCAGATGACGGTTGGGCATCGCTGAAAAATATCCTTCCCTGGCTTAACGAGCAAAGGATTCCCATTACACTATTTATTAACCCTGCATATTTAGATGGAAAACATTTCAGGGAACGTAACACCGAGAAGTACCTAACGCAAGAAGATTTGAAATCGCTAAATATTCAGTATCCGCTTTTATCAATTGGATCTCATGGCTGGGAGCATGTTGATGCTACGAAACAAACGGAGCAGGAATTTGCGGAGAGTGTATCTAATTCCGTAAATGTCCTCAGGTCTTATCCCAATTTTATCCCATTTTTTGCTTTTACATGGGGATATTGTAATTCAAAAACATATAGTACAGTCTGCGCAAGTAATTTGACTCCTGTATTTATTAATGGGAATAAAAATTTCAATAACAAAGCAAGTATATATAGAGAATTATTGAAATGAGCATAGCACCGGTAATCATATTTAACTACAATCGTCCTGACCATAGTCAGCAGGTTTGGGATGCGCTTAGCAAGAACGAATTGGCAAGGGAGACGGAACTCTATCTCTATTGCGATGGACCGAAAGTCAATGCATCCGATGAAATGCGTCAACGAATTGCCGACTTGCATGCGCAAGCGAAGCAATATGCCATTGATGCGCCGAAAGCCGGAAAGTTCAAAGCGGTACATGTCGCTTGTGCAGAGACGAACAAAGGATTAGCCAATAGCATTATCGGCGGAGTGACGGAAGTGATAGCGAAACACGGACGTGTGATAGTGTTGGAAGATGATTTGCTGACATCGCCGTATTTCTTGAAGTATATGAATACGGCATTGGATAAATATGAATCCTATCCTTCGGTATTCACCATCTCTGCGAATCGTCCTCCGGTGAATAAGATGACTATTCCCAAGGATTATGAGTATGATGTGTTTGTCAGTCTCCGTCCGTTCTCGACAGGATGGGCGACATGGAAGGAGAAATGGGAGAAGATAGATTGGAGTTTGGATTATCTGGTGGAGTTCTTAAAGCATCCGGAGCAGATTAAAGCTTTTAATAGAGGAGGGGATGATTTGACCAATATGTTATTGTTGCAACGCGACGGAAAGATAGATAGTTGGGCTATAAGGTATAGTTATCAATTGTATTATCATCATGCAGTAGCGATACTGCCATGCGTGCCGTATGTAGATAATATAGGTTTTGATGGAACAGGAGTGCATAGTTGGAAAGGGGCTACTGATTTTCGCAACGACGTGAGTCTTGCACCGAAAGATGTGCGTTGGTTGGATGTGATTTATCAGGATAGCAGAATTATCAATGCCTTTAACAGCTATTTTTGCAGAAAGAAACGTCCGATTTGGCAACGCGCTATTAATATGATATGTCGGGCATTAGGTAGGCCGATACCTTATGAACTAAAGAAAAAGGTGTATTGTTAAATGAAGGTACTTTTTGTAAATACGAATGATACGAGTGGTGGCGCTGCAAGAGCTGCGGTACGGATTATGCGTGGTGTGCAACAGGGCGGAGTAGAAACGCAGATGTTTGTGAAGTATAAGAATTCACAAGCGGATGATATAATCCCACATTCTCGTTTTGTGCCCAAAAACTTGTTGTACAAAGTGTGTGACTGGGTTGCAACTAAAATCAAAAATAAATTGCAGCATCACAGATGGCGCCCATATAAACGTACCAAACAAGATGTATATATGTCCGATCTGCGTGGCACACGAATCCATGGAGCTTTGCAGAAGTTAGACTATGATATCGTTCATCTGCATTGGATTAATAATCGCTTCCTGGACATTCGCGAATTAGCAAAGATCCATAAACCTATCGTTTGGACGCTGCATGACTCCTGGCCTTTCTGTGGAGTGTGCCATTATTTCATTGATTGCGAGCGATACCATACTCATTGTGGAGCATGTCCAATGTTGGGCTCAAAGAAAGAGCAAGATCTCGCCTATGAGATATTTGAGAAGAAACTCGAAGCCTACAAAGATTTAGATCTCCATATAGTCACTCCGAGCCGTTGGTTAGGGGAATGCGTGAAGAAGAGTGCTATATTGGGTCGATTCCCAGTTGCGGTTATTCCTAATTGTTTGGATACGGAGGTATTTCAGCCGATGCCTAAAAGATGCAAGCATGTAAAACCTGTTATCTTGTATGGGGCCATGAACGCTGCAACCGATAAGATAAAAGGATTTACGACGCTTTTGGCGGCGTTGCGGATGCTTGATAAACAAGGACTCGAAGCGAATCTTATGGTGTTTGGCGCAGAAGCACAAGAATTACCTATGCAGTTTGAGCATATCGATGTGACTTTTGTGGGATATATCAAAAGTAATGAAAAGTTGGTGGAGGTTTATTCCGATGCAGATGTGATGGTAGTGCCATCCTATAGTGAAGTGTTTGGGCAAACAGCCAGTGAAGCAATGGCATGCGGTACGCCGGTAGTAGCATTCCGTTGTACGGGTATTCAAGATGTGGTAGATGAGGGATGTGGTTATTTGGCGGAGCCATACTCACCGGAAGACTTAGCAAAGGGGATTCGCTATTGTATTGAGAATAACCCAGATAATGTAATTGGCAAGGCAGCTCGCGAATCGGCTGTTAAACGATATGCGATAGACGTGGTAGCGAAGCAATATAAGGCATTATACGAGTCGATAGTATGAAGACGAGGAATTCAAATATTGAACTGTTGCGTATCATCAGTATGATGATGATTATGGTCTTGCATTTCTTGGGGCACTCTAAGAATGTGTGGGAAGGAGGATTGTCGGCAGATATGCTTATATGGAACATGAATGAGTCATTGTGTATATCGGCTACTGCAATCTTTGTTCTTATTTCCGGTTATTTTGGAATCCGCTTCACATTTCGCAAATTGCTAAGTCTTTATCTTCAATGTTTTATATGGGGCTTGGTGGGATATTTATTGTATGCATTATGCGCGAATACCCCCCCCGTGAAACTATCCACTTTATTCGGAAGGGTATTTGCATTCACCCACAACAAATGGTGGTTTGTAAATACATATCTAGAGTTGATTTTTTTAGCTCCTTTACTTAATGCGGCAATAGAATATTTTAATAAAAAACAACATTTCTATTTTATTATGCTATTTGCTTGTGTTACGCTATATATGGGTTATTGCCGAGAGACAGGAGAAGACACATGGGGTACGTCCTTGTCGCATTTCCTATGGCTATATATGATAGCGCGGTATATTAATAAGTATATAGATTTATCCTTAATTCGTCGCTATCGTTGGTGGTGGCTATGTGGCTTTATCAATATGTCTGTAATCACTTTTGGATTAGCTATTTTAGAAGCGAAGTACGCGGTGCCATGTTGTTTACGCCCGTATCCATATTGCAGTCCATGGACTACAATAGCTGCTATATGTGCGTTATTATTCGCCCTATCTTTTACCTTTAAGAATAAGGTAGTTAATTGGTTTGCTTCTTCATCTTTGTCATGCTATCTATTCCAGGAATCCATCTATTTTGGATGGCTCATCATGTATCCCTCTATAGGTGCATGGTTATTGAGTTTATCGGTATTCGGACATTACGCTATATTGTTTCCATTAGCGGTCGGATTTATGATTCCGGTAATGCTCGTAGATAAATTATGGAGCGTTGTCCTATACAAACCTGTTCTCATGATATATGACAAACTCTATGAGAAGTATGTACCGCAAACATTAAGAAATATTTTTTAACCATATGAAAATAAGTATCGTTACAATCAATTATAACAATGCAGAAGGCTTGCGGAAGACCCTTACCTCCGTGGCTGCACAGACCTACCGCGACATCGAGCATATAATCATTGATGGCGGCTCCACCGATGGTTCCGTAGATGTCATTTGTAAATATGAAAAACAGAACTCCCTCCTTTTAGGGAGGGATGGGGGAGGCCTAACCATCATATGGGTGTCTGAGAAAGACAAAGGCATTTATAATGCCATGAATAAAGGTATTGAGATTGCGTTAGGCAAAAGAGCTGTCAACGAAGATCATACATCAAACATAATACATAATACATCACATAAATCGCTATGCGATTATGTGCAGATCCTCAACTCCGGCGATCTCCTCGCAGCTCCTGATGTCACCGAGCGTATGATGAATGCGTTGGATTCCATTGACTCATTAAATGTTAATTCATTAAACGATACAATCTGTGTTCCTATTTTCTACGGCAATATGATTCGTGACTTTGGTAATGGAAAATTAAGTCGCGATATCTGCAAAGCAGAAGGAGAAGCGCATGAAGTAGAGTGGACAATGTATGATTTTATTAAAGGGACAGTGAACCATGATCCAACATATATTCATCGCTCACTATATGAAAAATATGGGTTATATGATGAGAACCTCAAAATATGTTCCGACTGGAAATGGTTCGTGAATGCGGTGGTGCTTGGCGGTGAAAAATTATATTATGTGCCTATTGATGTCACAATCTTTGATACTACCGGCATATCGGAAACGAATCTGGAGTTTCGTGAGAAAGAACGACATACTGAACTAGAAAAAATGTTGCCTACAGCCATCCTAAAGGATTACGATACTTGGCATTTCCCCGTAGATCAAATGAAAAGACTAAAAAAACACCATCTCTGGGGACTAGTATATTTCATCGAACGTGTGCTTTTTAAATTAGAAAAGTGGCATATTTTAAAGAACTGATACCGGAAAAAATGATAACAGAATGCTTAAAAATGTTTTAATATTAGGAGGTTATGGTTTTTTGGGAACCAACATTATGCATTATGTAGATGAACATCTGCATGACGCGTATCGCTTTATTGTGTTTGATAAGTTTGATCGGCACATGGGCGGAGTAGAATTAGCATGTGTGGAAAAGACCTATGCTGGAGACTTCACAGACAAGGAGTTGATTGAATCTATCTTTAAAGAGAATAAGATTGATTTAGTAATTCACTCCCTCAGTACTACCGTGCCGGTAGATTCGGCGAATGCACGATATGATGTAGAGACGAACTTGCTGCCGACGCTGGATGTATTGGCGATGATGGTGAAGTACGGTGTAAAGGATATCGTCTATATTTCTTCCGGAGGAGCAGTATATGGTACGCGAGATAACAAGGCTCATGAGGAGACAGATGCCGTATATCCGATCAGCTCGTATGGCGTTGTGAAGGTATCTACCGAGAAATACATGATGCAGTATGGCCAGTTGTATGGACTACGTCCGCTGATAGTGCGGTTGAGTAATCCGTATGGCGCATATCACTATAGCATGAAGCAAGGAGTCATCAATATCGCGATGACGAAAGCGTTAGGCAATGAGACTTTGCAAATCTGGGGCGATGGTAACGATAAGAAGGATTATATCTATGTAGAGGATTTTGTGGATATATTGTTCAGATTGCTGGATAAAGGAATATCCAACCAAGTTGTCAACATCGGAAGCGGCACTCTCCTCTCTGTCAATGAAATTGCCAATGCAGTCCGTACCCTCGTTCCAACCTTCCGTACAGAACATGAAGCGAATCAGCAGTTCGATGCTTCCCACTTCGAACTCAATACGGATAAACTGAAGAGCCTTATCGGAGAGTATAAATTCAGGTCATTTAAAGAGGGACTCAATAAAACATATCTATGGACGATAGTGTCTTACAATAAGAAATGATGAAACTAAGCATCGTAGTAAATATGTACAACACAGCGAAGTACATGCCAAGGTGCATGGAAACGCTGTTGGAGCAGGATATTCCGCAGTCGGAATATGAGATCATATTGGTGGACGATTGTTCTCCGGATAACTCATTGGAGATGGCGAAAGAATATGCAGCACTGTATATGAATGTGCACGTATGCACGCATGAAAAGAATAAGGGTTTGGCTACGGCTCGAAATACGGGAATAGATGCCGCAAGGGGGCAATATCTATGCTTCGTAGATCCGGATGACTATATCGAGAAGAATAGTTTGGCGGTGCTGCTTAAGCAGATGGACGATGAGCAACTGGATATGCTGCGGTTCAACTATCAGAAGGTTGATGAGGATTATAAAAATATGTCGGATGTAGATGTAGAGGCGAATTTTGATTATTCACCTAAGATCATGACAGGAACCGAGTTTTTGGCGAATCGATTGGGTGTAGGGTGCTACGTATGGGCATATATCTATCGCTTGGAGTTTATCAAAAGTACCGGTATTCGGTTCTTTGAGGGTTGCTTCTTCGATGATACACCTTGGTTGCCGAGAATATTGCAGAAAGCGCAGCGCGTGAATGTCAATCCGGTCAGGCATCAATATTATCTGCAACGGACAGGTTCTATGGTGCATTCGCATGACAATCAAGCCGCTATACGCAGAGCAGATACGCAGATGCAACTGATTGATATTCTCATCAACCAACGTGCAGATGCTTCACAAGAAACCTACGGCTGGTATAACATGATGTTTGCTCAATTGGTGGTATCAATGTTAACTACCATAGCAACATTTGACTATAGCCTGAGTATAGATTATTATAAAAAGTTGTGTGCTCAAAAGCTATTTCCGTTATCTCCAATTCGAGCAGCAAAGAATACGAGAGGTAAAATCAAATGGTTGAATAACTATCCAATATTATTCCTTTTATTAGTACACTTAAAAAATCGTCAATCGCTAATCACTAATTATTTAAATATATGCGTACATTCTTTTTGATTTTATATTATGGTATTGCGCGTCATTTACCTAAATCAACACGTCCATTTGGAAAGTTTGCTAAGTGGTTGCGTTTTCAATGCGCTAACCACATGTTCGCTGAGTGCATAGGAAAAGATGTGAACTTGGAGCAAGGAGCTTATGTGGGTAATGGACGAAACTTTCATGTACTCGGAGATGCCGGTATTGGTCGCAATTTCGCGTGCCACAACCGCATCGTAACCATCCGCGGCAACCTCATGATGGGAGAAGATGTGCTCTTCCAAGGCGGAGGGCATAAGTTCGATAATCTGGATGTAATCATTGGTTCAGAAGGCGATTATCCGGATTCTCCATTGGAGATCTGCGAAGATGTGTGGATCGGCTCACGTGCCATCATTCTTCCCGGCTGTAAGCGCATCGGTGCGCACTCTATTATCGGTGCCGGTTCGGTTGTCACGCATGATGTCCCAGATTATGCTATCGTAGGCGGCAATCCCGCAAAAGTGATACGAATGAGAAAATAAAAGAATGTAGCATAACAATAGGAGGCCGATGAGAGAGTAGGCTTGTCTACTTGTATCTGTCTCGTATGCGTTTTGTAAATGAGAGGACAAAACAGCAAAATCTAAGTAAAATTTGATAAATCTAAATAAATTATGAAAAAATATGGCATAAACTTTTGTTTATGTCACTTTTTTTTTGAATAAATATTTCTGTACCTTCGAGGACACCGACATCATAAACAATGATCCCACCTCGAAATTACAGTCGCAGTATCCTGCAACTAACAAATATTTGTTCGAAAACCTTCAAATATGCGAGCATAATCAAATTTTTGGAACAAATATTTGCATATTTGATTAATTTGTTGTAACTTTGTACCCAAATTGCATATCGTGTGATTAGATTATGTCTATCGTGCGATTAAGAAGTAGTGTAGATATGAGCCAATTATTACATATAGATGCAGCGTATAAACAATGGATTCAGGAACTTAGTCTGCGCTATCGCCAGAGCCAGATCAAGGCATCTATTCGGCAAATCGTCAGCAACCTGCTGATGATTTCGAAATGCAATTTTGTAATTACGAATTAATGCACCGATAGGAATATCTAAATACAAATAGCCTAGCAGCAACTCCCCAAAGATGTCCAAGTTATACTGCTTTCTGTAGAGGAAATCGAAAATGAGTTGAATAATAAAGACAAATGATTCAAATCACCGACTGATGAGCGGGAGATGACCGAAGAGCGAGTTAACTATCCTCGGGTTTAAGGAGTTCTGGTTCGCAGAGCGAACTCGCGCGGAGCACTTACTCCTTCGAATATCCACCAGATATTGCTCAGTGCTCCTCAATCGCTTCACGTATCTGTCCCGTAGGTGTCTCGTAAGGGGGGAACAAAAATGAAAATAAATCGAAAAGCAAAAATATATGCTGAATAACAAAGTCGTTTTAATTACCGGTGGAACCGGTTCTTTTGGGAAGAAGTTTGTGGAGGTAATTCTTCGTGACTATCCACAGGTGAAGAAAATCATCATCTATAGTCGTGATGAACTCAAACAGTATGAGTTAAAACTCAAGTATCCGGAGAAGCAGTATCCGATGATGCGTTATTTCATCGGAGATGTCCGTGATTTGGAACGTCTGACTCGTGCTTGCGAAGGCGTGGATGTGATTATTCATGCAGCGGCTATTAAGCAAGTGGATACCGCAGAGTATAACCCGGAGGAGTGTATCAAGACGAATGTGCATGGTGCGCAGAACGTGATCAAGGCTGCTTTGGCCTGCGGTGTGCATGACGTGGTGGCATTGAGTACGGATAAGGCTTGTGCACCCATCAACCTATATGGTGCAACCAAGCTGACAAGTGACAAACTGTTCTGCGCAGCTAATAACATACGTGGCAGCAAGGATATCCGTTTCTCGGTCGTCCGTTATGGAAACGTAATGGGAAGCCGCGGAAGCGTTATTCCTTTCTTTATCCGTAAACGCGATGAAGGTGCAGAGTTCTTGCCAATTACGGATATGCGAATGACGCGTTTTAATATCTCGTTGGAAGAAGGCGTTGCAATGGTGATGTATGCGATTGGTCATCATCTTGGAGGCGAAATCTTTATTCCAAAGATACCGAGTTACAAGATATGCGATGTGGCAACGGCTATCGCTCCGAACATCCCTCAAAAAGAAGTGGGTATACGTCCCGGTGAGAAACTGCATGAGGAGATGATTACGGTTACAGACGCATTGGATACAATCGATTTAGGCAAGTATTATGTAATTATGCCTTCAGTATCATATGCCAATAAACGTGAGGATTATATGCGTCATCACCATGCCAAATTAGTTCCGGATGGTTTCCATTATAGTTCAGATAATAACACCGATTGGGAGACTCCAGAAACCATGCGCGAGAAAATCAAGAAATACGTCGATCCTAATTTTGAAGTGAAATGATCAATCATCCAATTTCATACGGACATCAGCTCATAACCGATGAAGACATACAAGCAGTTGTTGAGACCCTGAAATCCGACTACTTGACCCAAGGTCCTCGTATTCCGGAGTTTGAGAAGCAGTTTGCGGATTATCTTGGTTGTGAGTATGCCTGCATGGTCAGCAACGGAACCGCTGCTCTGCACCTCTGCGCTATGGCGCTGGATATCAAACCCGGCGATAAAGTCATTACAACGCCGATTACCTTTGTGGCATCAGCTAATGGTTTTCGCTACCTTGGTGCAGACATTGTCTTCTGCGATATTGATCCAAAGACTTTTCTAATGGATTTGGATAAACTGGAGACCATTGTCAAAGCCAGCCCGAAGGGAACATACAAAGCTGTAGTGCCAGTAGATTTCGCCGGCTATCCGATTGATGAGGAACGTTTGCATCAGTTGGCAGGGGAGTATGGTTTTGCGACTGTCATTGATTGTTGTCATGCACCCGGCGGAAGTTGGACGGATAGCAAGGGTGAGAAACAGATGATAGGAAACTGCAAGTACGCAGACTTGAGTGTGTTCTCTTTCCATCCGGTAAAACATATTGCAGCCGGAGAGGGCGGATGTATCACTACCAATCGCAAAGACTTATACGACAAAGTAGCGCTTTATCGCACCCACGGCATCACAAAAGATCCGTCTCGTCTGACGAGAAATGATGGCGGTTGGTACTATGAGATGCAGGAGTTGGGTTATAACTACCGTATCACTGAGTTCCAAGCAGCCTTAGCCTCCAGCCAACTGAAACGTCTTGACTGGAGCATTGAGCGACGCAACGAGATTGCACGCAGATATGATGAAGCATTGCAGAATTTACCTATTTTGACTCCGTTCTGCCAAGAAGGGATTACGCACGCGTTCCACTTATATATTATAGAAGTACATCCCTCTCGACGCAAGGCGTTATATGACTATTTGCGTGAGCATCAAATCTTCGCCCAAGTGCTTTATATTCCGGCGCACACGATGCCGTATTATAAATCGCTTGGTCATAAAGAAGGTGAATGCCCTGTAGCAGAAGACTACTACACCCGTTGTCTTGCGTTACCAATGTATCCCTCGTTGACTGACGAGGAGCTGCAATATGTAATAGATACAATATGGGATTTTTATTCTCAGTCACCGAGCGATGACCGAGAGACAACCGAGAGATGAGCGACAAATGAAAAACTTATGTATTATACCGGCACGCGGTGGAAGTAAACGTATTCCTCGTAAGAATATCAAGGAGTTCCTTGGTAAACCCATTATTGCTTATTCCATTGAAGCAGCATTGAAAAGCGGCTTGTTTGATGAAGTGATGGTTTCGACGGATGACCAAGAGATTGCAGCTATTGCCAAACAATATGGTGCATCGGTTCCGTTTATGCGCAGCGCTGCAACGGCAAATGATCATGCTATTATTGCTGATGTTTTAAATGATGTGCTCAACTGCTACGATAAATTGGACAAGCACTTTGATAATATGTGCTGCATCTTAGCTACAGCTCCGTTGCTGCGTGTAGATGATCTTCAGAAAACATACGATAAACTGATTCAATCTGACTTTGTAACGGTTATGCCGATAGTGCAGTTCTCATTTCCAATTATGCGTTCTTTAAAGATGGATCAGTCCGGTAAGATAGAATTTAATTGGCCGGAATATGCTAAGACCCGTAGTCAAGATATACCCGTAGCATACCATGATGCAGGTATGTTCTATTGGCATAAAATTGAAGAATGGAAGCTTGGAATATTTAATAGAGGTGCAGTGGTATTAGATGAAATGTGTGTGCAAGATATTGACACTGAGCAAGATTGGCAAATCGCAGAAATGAAATATAAACTTCTAAATTCAAAATCATGAGATATTGTAAAAAATGTTTACAGCCTGATACAAGACCAGGTATTGTATTTGATGAGAATTGCGTATGCGCAGCATGTAATTGGCAATCACAACTACTTCACAAAATAGATTGGGATGCAAGATTGCGTAAGTTGCATGAGATAGCGGATTGGGCAAAGAGCAGACATGCAGCGTATGACTGTGTAATCGGAGTAAGTGGTGGTAAAGATTCTACATTCCAAGCTGTATATGCGAAAGAGGAATTAGGTTTACGTGTGCTTCTCGTGAATTGCGAACCGGATGCTATCACCGAAATGGGAAAACATAATATTGAAAACCTTATCAATATGGGATTTGATTGTATTAAGATACGTACAAATCCTAAAGTATGTCGTGCTCTAGCTCGAAAATCATTTTATGAGTATGGCAATATCGTGAAACCATCTGAATATCCGTTGTGGGTATCCGCATATCGCATAGCATTGAACTTTAATATCCCTTTGATTATACAAGGAGAGAATGCAGCACTAACATTGGGTGTAAGTAAGAATCAAACAACTGATGGAGATGCATTCAATGTAACGCAATTAAATACGCTTGCCGGTTGTACAGCGGAAGAGTGGATAGGTGATGGAATAACCGAAGATGATCTGTATTTTTACAAGTTTCCAGACAAAGCGTTGTTTGCTGATAAGGACATCAGAGCTATTTGGTTGCAGTATTATGTGAAAGAATGGTCCCAAGAACACAATACTGAATTCTCGGTTAAGCGAGGCCTTCAAGGCAGAACGGAAACTCCAGATGAGATTGGGCGATATAGGATATATTCATCAGTTGATTCGAACATGAACGTTATTAACCAAACATTAAAATATTTCAAGTTAGGTTTTGGACATGTCACCGATGAGGTGTGCTATGATATACGTGCAGGAAAAATGACACGAGAAGAAGGCTTAGAACTTGTGCGTAAGTATGACGGGAAATGCGCAGATAGATTTGTCAAAGAAGCAGCCGACTATATGGAAATCTCGGTAGAGGAGTTTTGGAACGTGGTTGATAAATGGGTAAACAAGAAACTCTTCTATAAAGACGAAAATGGCAAGTGGCAGCCTAAGTTTACAGTTGGAGAGGATTTTAACGAAGAGTAGTGATATCTAAACGTAAAATATTTTTTCGTGCAGATGCTGGACCAGAGTTAGGTTATGGTCACTACATCCGGAGTTTGGCTTTGGCGGATATGCTAAAGCATGACTATGACTGCACGATGTTTACGCAAACACCTACGGCATATCAATTGCATGAGGCAACAGAGATCTGTCCTGTTGTGGCACTACCGTCAGATTATAGCAAGTTCGATAAGTTCTTGGAGTATTTGCATGGTGATGAGATAGTGGTATTAGACAACTACTTCTTCTCTACGGACTATCAACGTGCCATTAAGAAAAAAGGCTGTAAACTGGTTTGTTTAGATGGAATGTTAACCAAGCATTATGTAGCAGATATAGTCCTTAATCAAGCATTAGGTTTATCACCTAAAGGTTTCTCGATTGAAGCTCATACGAAAGTCCTAACAGGATTGGATTATGTATTATTGCGCAGACCATTTTACGATGAATGTAATAATGTGAGCATACGGCACGCTAAGAATGCAAGATTACAAGTCGCCATATCATTCGGAGGAGCAGATCCGTGCCATCTATTGCCAGTGTATACTGAACTATTGTCACAGATGGATTGCGTAGAGACGGTTTATGCTATAGTAGGTGATGCATACGAAGCAAGTGCAAGTATAGAAAAGGTTCAGTATGTGAAGAATCTCAGCGCTTTACAGTTAGTGGAGTTGTACAGAACAATCGATGTAGCAGTTTTCCCTTCAAGCACTATCTTGAAGGAAGCATTGGCATGTCGAGTTCCAGTTATAAGCGGTTACTTTGTAGATAACCAGATACAGACTTATAACAGTTATTTAGCGCATCAATTGATAGTGGGTATAGGTAATTTTACTAAATCTAACGCATCAGATCAATTGCGAAAAGTATTAAAAAGTGGCATGTACTTGAATGCTAAACCTGAGTGTAGTGGAATTACAGCTGATATACCAAATAAATATGTTGAATTATTTAAAGCATTATGATACCTCAATCATTTCATACTAAAACGTTTGAATATAAGGCATATCCTTTACTGAATGAGGCAGAGAACCGTGCTATATGGGAAGGGCGAAATAATCCTGAAGTCCGTAAGTGGATGACAAATCCTGATCCTTTTACATATGAGCAACATCTTACATTCGTGAAAGGTCTTGCAAAAAGAAAGAATGCAGTATATTATGCTGTGATATATAATGGTGATGTGATTGGTTCTATCTGCTTGAATCCTTTCGATGGTAAAGAGGGCGAAATGGGAAAATATCTATTACCGCAATATGCTGGACATGGTTATGGATTCTCTTTTGCACATGAGTTTATAGAATATGTGTTGACACTCGGTGTTCAAAAAATAGTAGCAAAGACTTTGGTAACCAACGATCGAAATCAACACGTGAATGCGAAACTTGGATTCGTAGAAACGAGCAGGGATGACGAATATGTATATATGGAGAAGAAGAAATGAAAGATAAGGTTTTAATAGTAGCAGAGTTATCAGCCAATCACAATCACGATTTTGATTTGGCTATGCGTACAATCAAGGCAATGGCAGATGCAGGAGCGGATGCCGTTAAGTTCCAAACATTCCGTCCGGATTCCTTCACGCTGGATGCAGATACAGAGTATTTTGGTCCGCGAAAGGATGGATTGTGGAAGGGGTGGAGGCCTATAGATTTATATACACAAGGTTCGATGCCTTATGAATGGCAGCCCAAACTGAAGCAATACGCTAATGAATTAGGTCTTATCTGTTTTTCTACACCATTTGATAAAGAAGGAGTAGACTTTATGGAGAAGATGGATATGCCGATGTACAAGATTGCTTCTTTAGAAATAAATGAGACAAATCTGATTCGCTATGCCGCATCTAAACATAAACCAATGATTATGTCAACAGGAGCAGCCTCCGAAGAGGATATTCATCTGGCAGTGGATATTTGTCGTGCAGAAGGGAATAATGATATTACGCTCTTGAAATGCACATCTGAGTATCCGGCTCCTATTGAAAAAGCTAATTTGCGAACTATGAGCGATATGGCAGAACGATTTAAAGTAAAAGTCGGTGTCTCTGACCATTCGATGTCGAATATTATTCCAATGCTATCTGTAGGAATGGGAGCCACAATGATTGAGAAACATTTTATATTGGATCGCTCATTGGGTGGAATAGATTCTGCATTCTCCCTTGAACCGGAGGAATTTGCCTCTATGGTTCGTGATGTTCGTTTGGCAGAACTGGCAATGGGAAATGTGGACTATTCTCTTGCAGAAAAGGATAAACTGCGTCGCCGATCCTTGTTCGTGGCAGAAGATATGAAAGCCGGTGATATCATTACCGAGCAGAATGTCCGTTCCGTCCGTCCCGGTTATGGTTTAGCTCCCAAATATCTCCCCGAAATCCTCGGCAAACGCGTGAATCGGGATTTGAAGAAAGGAAATAGGATGATGTTGGAATATATAAAAGATTGAGTGAATAGTAGTGCGTAGAGTGATATAAACCATGTCTAAGGAAAGCGAATATAAGGACGCAATTAAGAGTTATGATAATCATGACGCTCTTTTACAATTGTGGAAGCAAAAGAAAAAAGGCGAAATTGATGGCACGAAATGGCCAGAAGGAAAACTATTTGAATACATCATGCTGCGTGCATTTGAGCTTGAGGGGGCAGAAATAACATATCCATATACCGTAAACTTTCACGAAGATGTTGTCGAGCAGATAGATGGTGCAATTAAGATTGATAGTCATTATATTTTAGTAGAGTGCAAAGATTATTCAAAGGAAAAAATCAATATTGACCCAATAGCAAAACTGCGCAATCAATTATTAAGAAGACATTCGTCCGTTTTTGGAATGTTCTTTTCTGCATCTGGATATACTGATCCAGTGGAGGATTTGGTTAAGTTTATGGCTCCGCAAATGATTATCCTTTGGAATATTGACGACATTGATTATTGTATGGAATATGGAAAATTTGTTGATTGTTTTTATTGGAAATATAAGTATGCAGTTGAACGATGTGAGTATAATATAAGGTATGGTATAACAGAACGAATGGAGGATTTGAAAAATGGAAAATAGAAATTTGTATTTAATTGTTGAAGGAAGTACGGATGCAGTGATTATATCCAAAGCATTGGATTATTCTCAATATAACCACGTTCGTCTTTTGACACTTCATACTAAAGATTCCATGGCATCATACGTTCGTACAATAAGGTTAATGTCGAATGAGGATGATAAAATTGTCGTCGTATACGATGCGGATACACTAGATAGAGAACAAGCGATGGCTTCGGTAACTAATATGAGAAGAATGTCACATGCTGAGTTAATGACAGATAGGATTGGCTTCTTTGTCTGCGTGCCAGATTTAGAGAGACAGTTTGCTTTACCCCAAATGAGTAAGATACCAGAAAATTACATGAAGTATGCGAAGGATCATATTGAAGAAATAAGAAACAATGAATTGATAAAAGCAATCCAGACGTTTTTAAATAAGTAAAAAATAAACGCTAATAGTATATGCCAGAGATTAGAGAACTTAAATCCATCAGTATTTCCAAACTGAAAGGACTCAGAAATGTAACTATTGATTTCGGTGATGAAAACCATCGCATAACTGGGATTTTTGGATTGAATGGTAGTGGTAAAACGACAATCCTACATACTATCATGTGCCTTTATGCCCAGTCATATAATCAAACAAATATATCTAAAGAGTATATCGCTGATACCCAAATGAGTCGGTATTACAAACACATCGGCAATCAATATTGGCGAGATAGTGAGTATAAGGTCAAATTCATGTATGAACGACAAAATGCAGATGGGACAAGGTTATATGTTGATGAAGATGACCCCAAGACATATAAAAAATATTATAGAGAGGGGCTTCCCGGGAGAAGGGCACGTTCAGAATGGTCTCCTCGAAATAGGTCAAAACAGAAGCGACCTGTATTTTATTTCCCAATCCGTTCTTGTATTCCTGATGTTGAAGAGATAACACTCAAAAGTCCTAATGTAAATACTGAAGGAATTACAAATATAAATAAAATTAATCGAATATTGCCTGCTTTTTGCTCCATAATGGGGAGAACTTATAACACGGCTCAGCATGTAGAAACCGGACACCTAAAGCATTTCGGATATAGCGTAGATGTAAATGGAACAAGTTACCATTCACTCAGCATGGGCGCCGGTGAACAAAGACTACTAAGGCTTCTTGAAGTGTTATACAATGCTCCCGAAAAATCGCTAATAGTTATTGATGAAATAGATTTGACTTTACACACAGCAGCATTGCGCGAGCTATTTACTATTATGCAAAGAGTTGCGCGTGATAAGAAACTGCAAATAGTATTTACATCGCATCGGCAAGAAATAATGGATTTCGAGGATGTAAATATACGTTTTATTATCAATACTCCATCTCAAACATTTTGCATCAATAATCCAACAGCTCAATGCTACGAACAATTGACTGGAATAAGCAAAAAGCACTTGCGAGTTTTTGTAGAAGACGACACTTCAAAACATATAGTAGAGCAGGTGCTAATGCAACATAAAATTAAACGCTATACAGATGTAACTATCTCTGGAGCAGCTAAGAATCTAATTGCTATTGCATGTGCAATCGAAATACAATTAGCATTAAACGATGAAAATCGGAGAAACAATTTATTTGTGACCGATGGAGATGAATATGTAACTGAGGAAGAGAAAAGTACGCAAATAAATAAGATTCTAACAGGAACCGGTGACGAAATAGAACAAAGACGTCGCAATGCTTTATCAATGCTTTCTCAATATAATTCGATACCAAGTTTGATACAGGCAAATAAAAATATGAGTCCAGAAGAATATATCTACAATGCTCTTAAGGAATTGCCAGAAGAAAATCCCAATCCTGAAATAGTAGATTTTGCCAAACAAATAGAAGCCGTAGCAGATCCTCATGATTACCTCAATAAAATGGAAGATAATGACTTTGATGTAAAAGATATTATTGCAACTTTCAAATCAAATAGTGATAAATGGAATAGGTTTATTTCGTTAGTTGACGCTTGGGCGGCTCAAAGGCAAAGAGAGATAGAAGCAGATAGAGTATGATAATATAACAAAAAATATTGAGAATGTAATTATGGCAATAGCAAGTTTAATAGTATCACTAATCGCAATTGTGATTTCCGCGATATCGGTGTGGTATGCTCGAAAACAATATTTATCTACATTGCGCCCCGAATTATGGACAAACTGGTATCACGTAGATTCAATCAAGAAACAAGTTTCATTTTGTATAGAGAATCGAAGTTCCAATACGGCCATCATTACTGGAGTAAAACCATTGAAAAAGAATATTACATTATACCAACCATTTCATAGATTTGAACTGACAAACGATAGGGATGACAAGTATGTTATTGTCTGTGATTATAGAGGTAAAGATATTGATTCTGATACTTACAAACTAAGAATAAAATATCAAGATAAAGAAGGGAACAAATACTCCGCTACATTGTATTATGGTCATGGAGACTTATATTTGCAGTAACGTGTATCAATCATGATTTTGGAAACCAAACATATTGAATGGATTGATGGAGCAAAAGGAATAGCAATAATATGCGTTATTTTGTTGCATTGCTTGCCAGATCAAGGAAAGATGTTCTCTTATCTGCATATAGGTCAATCTGTTCCTGTATTTGTATTTATTACGGCATACCTTCTTACATTGCATTATAAATCTATTGCAGAATATTATAAAAAAGAACGAATCGCTAAGATAATGCGAACGCTTTTGCCTCCTTTCTTTCTGATTATGGTATGCGAGCAAGTAGTTTCGTATATTCATTTCGGAGAACTAATCGGCTTTAAATTATTAACATTTGAAGGAGGTTGTTTAGGACCAGGTAGTTATTATCTTTCAATTTATTTATCTATATGGTTTATAATGTCATTTGTGATAGAATTTGTAAGACGTATTCCTATATGGGCATCATTTTTAATCATGCTTATAATTAGTGTGTTCGCAGAATATTTGTTTGCTTCTATTTGGCAGTTATCTCATATGGAAGCTATTTATCGTCTTTCTATTGTCCGCTATTTAATGGTAGTGTGGTTAGGATGCGCTTTCGTGAGGTTCTCGAAAGTAGAAAATTCAATAATGTTAGTAACAGCAATATTAACCGGACTGGTATACTCTATAATACGGTACATGATGAACGTCAATCCCGCTATATCTATTGTTCCGGATTATTGGAACTCTGCTCATTGGTATAGTGTGCTATATGTTTTTGTCCCAATTATGTTTTTGCAGAAAATTAAATATAATGATACGTTGAAATGGATAGGTCAACATAGTTGGCTAATCTTCTGCTTTCAGATGTTTGTGTTTTGGTGCGTAATGATTATGTATAAATATTAGTATGGAGCGGTACATTATAAAATATTTAATGGATTCCACTCATGACGAGTGGAGAAAACGGTACTATGACTACATGAGGTTGGCATTAGACCATCATCTGTGGTCGTATGGTAATAATATCAGTAGTAGTTTGGAACGATGGATAGATCATAAGCAAAATTATGTGATTCCAAAACATGGAATAGTTCGTTTCATACTATCGAAAATTAAATCAAAGCCCCAAAGAGTCAAACCAGTGGAATCTAACATAAGAGTGACATCTGATAAGGCTTACAAATATAAGTTGCTTGCGATATATCAAAAGCCCTATTTGCCGGATGATACTATAGAGGCTCTACATCAACTCGGAATCACAGTAGAATATGCATATGATGAAGGAAAGGTGTGGACAGATGCAATGGGGAGATTAAACTCATGGTATAGCAAAATGAAGTTTTTGCCGTTCAATGAGATTATCATGGACAACCATATAGAAGAATTAAAAGAAATATATACTTCTTTGTTAGATGCGATAAAGCAATCGAAGATAGATGCTTTAGTAGTGTTCACCGCTGAGCCTTTTGAAGCAAAAATACTGATTGATATATTCCGTGAACTTGGACGAATCAGCATGGAATTAATTCATGGAATTCCAGGGAGCAAGCCAACCGAAGAGAATAGGGTGGATTATGTGTTGACATATGGGGATGGTATTAAGAGGATTTTTCTTGATGCAGGATTCGAAGAAGAAAAAGTACTCGTCTCGGGGAATAGTAAATATGTGAAATATCCGGATTTGATAAAGGATCATCTCAGATGTTCTACTGACGATGTATTGGTTTTAACTTCTGCTTCTTCTGTTGAGCATCAGCATCAATGGGAATATGATAATTTTTCAACGAATGACAGAAGTCTTCTTATAGCATATTTGTACAGCGTGGAGGCTGTTTTGAAGAGGGTTGGAGTAACACATGCTCGATTAAGACCTCATCCGATTGTGGATAAGCATTGGTTGTCACAATTTGTAGATATGGACTTCTATGAGATGGATTATTTGAGTTTGTCGGAATCGTATGCTAAAGCGACATGTTGTATTGGGCAGAACTCAACGGCTGTTCTTGAAGCTATACAATCCGGGGTGTCATACATTGTGTATGAACCGGGAGATGGTAAACATAGCTTAACAGGTGATAAACTTATTCCGCTTTATGATGGATCTAATCCATATTTGAAAGTAGCATATAAAGAGGAAGATTTAGAGCAGATGATAAATGCACATTATTGCCCGGACATAAGAGTGCTAAATGGATTCATGGAATGTTTTAAACCTGAAGTAATTAAGGAAGTATTGGATAAGCATTGTAACAATAAATGAATATGAGTCAAGATATAAAACAACCTAAAGCCAGAGTGTTGGCGTATTACCTGCCACAGTTTCACCCGATACCGGAGAATGATGAATGGTGGGGCAAAGGATTTACGGAATGGACCAATGTAGGCAAAGCCAAGCCGCTTTTTCCCGGACATTATCAACCGCATGTGCCTGCCGACCTCGGCTATTATGACCTGCGAGTGCCCGAGACTCGCGAAGCGCAAACCCAGATGGCACGCGAGGCCGGGGTCGAGGGCTTTGTCTATTGGCACTATTGGTTCGGTAATGGCAAACGCCTCTTGGAGCGTCCGTTTAATGAAGTTCTCGCTTCAGGGAAACCGGATTTTCCATTTGCACTTGCATGGGCAAATCAAACGTGGAGCGGTTCTCTACATGGCCTGGTTAAAGGAGGCACACTGATAGAACAGCAATACGGTGGGGAAACGGATTATAGGGAGCATTTTAATGCGCTACTTCCTGCATTTCAAGATAAGCGATATATAACATGCGATGGAAAACCGATATTTATGGTTTATGATCCTTATTCTGTGCCCAATATGAAAGGATTTATAGAGTTATGGCGGCAACTAGCAATCATGAATGGACTTAATGGTGTCTATTTTATAGCATTATGCCAGAATTTCTATCATGAGAATGAAAAGGTGGCCTACTATAATGACATGATGGCGTTAGGTTTTGATGCCATCAACGTGATTAATCTACGAGTAGATAGAGACCAAATGCCATTTTTACGAAGGCTTTGGTATAAGATAGTCAAAACATGTTTAGGAGGTCCAATGTTGTTTGATTATGACGATAGGGCATTTTTTGCAGATTTATGTTTTGAGCATGATAATGCCTTTCCATCTATTATTCCTAATTGGGATCATACGCCACGGAGTGGTAGAAAAGGTCAAGTGATGTTACATCAATCGCCTGAAAAATTTCAGACAACGATGCACAAAATGGTAGAACAACTGCAAGTTAAACCATATGATAAGCGTTTCATCTTTATCAAAAGTTGGAATGAATGGGCTGAAGGCAATTATCTTGAGCCGGATATGAAATACGGTCACGCATGGTTAGATGCGGTTAAAAAAGAGGTGCTATGAGTAACCAACAATGTCCCATACTCTCAGTGATTATCCCGATGTACAATTGTGCACCGGTGATTACGCGGTGTCTGGATAGTATTGATTATCCGGACTGCGAGATTCTTGTGGTGAATGACGGCAGTAAAGACAATGGCGCTGAAGTGGTCGAGAAATACGCTGCTACGCATCCCAATGTGCGGCTTATCAATAAAAGCAATGGAGGTGTCTCTTCTGCGCGAAACACGGGCATGGAGCAAGCGAAAGGGAAATACATCGTATTCGTGGATGCAGATGATTATTTGGCACAGGACGGCTTGAAGAGAATGATTGATCTTGCAGAGATGCATAGTGCAGATATTGTAAAGTACAAAATACATTACCTCAATCATGATGCACCATGCGTATATCATTCCGTAGAGAACTTTGATATGAAAGTCGAAGTTATATCCGGCAAGGCGCAGGCACTTCATCGTTATGACATCTCAGATTATCATGTAGTTGATGCAGTCTTCCGGGCTTCTACCATCCGGGATAATGGAGTTCATTTCTTTACAGACTTGCATTTGCGAGAGGATGACGCATTCATGGGGGCATTTTACAGTGTGGCTTCGCAAGTAGTAGTTACAAATCTGCCGCTTTATAATTACTATACATCTTCCTATTTCAGCCACACGCATAGCCAACCAGTAGAACGACAACGTGTACTGATCCAAAGCGGTTTGTTAGCTATTCGTCATCGCAGGGAATTTATCGCCACTCATTGCCCAAATCAGACATTCCCCTATGAGCGTCTCAAATATATGCGCTGGGTATGCAGTTTGCGGAATGCGGTAGAGGCAGAGATGACCTACAAAGAATATGTGGCATTGTTAGACGAATTCCGAAAGGAAGGAGTTTACCCTCTGGAATATGCATGGATTAAAGCCGCAGGATGGGACTACGCTTTCAAACCCTATATGAAAAGAGTCTTTCATACACTTATGATGAACCATCCTTGGATGTGTTGGCAATTGGCAAAATGGTACTATAAGAGAAAATGATACCTAAGATAGTACATTATGTCTGGATGGGAGGCAAGGAGATTCCTCCTCAACTGCGTGGTTACATGGCGACATGGCGGCAATTTTCAAATAAATCAAAAAATGACATACAAATTTGCGTATGTCATTTTTTTTTCGTAATTTTGCAGCATGATTCCGAAAATAATACATTATATATGGTTCGGCGGAAAGCCTCTTACGCCTCTTGCGGAGCAGTGCCTTGCTTCGTGGAAGGAGTATATGCAGGATGCTGCTAATGGCGGCGAGTGGAAGTATATGCGGTGGGACGAGATAAATTTTGATATTGCATCTGCACCGCTCTATGTGCGGCAGGCGTATGAGGCACGGAAGTTTGCTTTTGTTTCCGATTATGTGCGGCTATGGGTGTTAGAGCAGTACGGGGGAGTTTATGTTGATACCGATGTGATGGTGTTGCGTTCATACGAACCGTTGCTTGGCGATACAGCATTCATCGGTATGGAGGAGTCGCTTGCGCATCTGCCCGGAACATGTGTCATGGGGTGCGAACCGCATTGCCAATGGGTGAAGGAGATGCTTGCTTTATATGACGGAGCGGAATTCATTCGTCCTGACGGATCATTGGATATGACGACCAATGTGGAGAGAATGGGGGACGTAATGATGAAGGAGTTGAGGAATGAACGAATGAATGAATTAAGGAGTGAAGGAGTGAGTGAGTTAGGAAAGTATTGGAAACAGATCCAGTATATCAACAAATGGGGATTGCGGATCTATACCCATGATTATTTCTCGCCGATTACCTCGACACGTGTGATGCGTAAATCGAAGAACACATACTCCATCCATTATTTTGCCGGAAGCTGGACGGATGGAAAACACAAGCGCGGTTGGAGAGAGTGGATGATTACACGGGAGATTATTAATGCTCTTGTGCAGGTAAAACGATGGCTAATGAATAAAGGATAGTGTCATACCCATATATGAATTGCCTGGCAGATGCCGGGCTTTTTTGTGCTTATGGGTTATGGGGTATGGGTGACGGGTGATGAGATAGAAGGTATTTCAGAAAAAAGTGTTAACTTTGCGGTCTTTTGGCGATATTGCCATAAAACCGCGCGTAATCTACGTAAAGAACGTAATCTACGTATGTTACGTAAGTTACTTAAAAACACAAAGTTAACATGATGAGAAAAAACATTGATTTGAATGCCGAGCTGCGGGAGTGGTTCGGCATGCGCCTAAGTGAGGTGCTCGGAGAAAAACCCGAAAACAGAAAAAACATCGTCTTGGATATCCGCGCAGTGGACGCGGATATTTTTCGTTTGCTCTATGACTATCAGATCAAACGCCAATGGCCGTCCGTAGATGCCGAAACGGCTCAGATCCTCGAAGTGGAGCGAAGCACTATATGGCGGTGGAACAAGAAAAAATGATGCTAAAATCATAATGCTGCATTCTGCAACAAGAATTGGTGCAAAAAGCAGTACTTTTGCAGCCGAATCCGAAATAATCGTTCGAGCTTTACGAGCGAGATAAGAAAATGGGTTCGGTTGCATTTAGTATTAATCCGCGAAAGTTTTGGCGACTTGTGTGCACGCGAACGGCCGTTCCAACCAAAGCCAAGCACAAAGCTTTCGTAACAATGAAAAACGAAACAATCGTACCCCTTGCGGGTAAAGAAACAATCGTACCCCTTGCGGGTAAAGAAGTTAATCGTGCCTCTCGTCGACGAGGGGCTAAGAAAGGAATTTGTAAGAGTCTCCTAATTAAGGAGCGACAACAGAGTAACAAACGTAAGAAGACCCGAAAGCCTCTTCCGACGGTGGACTATGCCGTGGTAGCTGACAACGGGAAGACGCTTCGTCTGAGGAACGGTACTACGTTACGCCAGGCTATATCCGGCGTAGGGTTATATCTTTCTCAGTCTGGACGAGTGTATTCATTAACCGCCTTCGGATTGCGACCACGCCGTACCCGGTTCTTAAAAAAGAATAACTACGGTAAGAAAACAAGCGGCGGCACGGCACAAGGACAGCGCTATCCGTACATCATGTTCCAGGGACGTAAGTATGAAGTGCATATCCTCGTTACGCTTGCATGGCTTCGACCACGTAGAGAAGGCGAGGAGATTGACCATATCAACGGCAATATCGACGATTGTCGCTTAATTAACCTGCGTATCGTGACGAGAGAAGAGAATCGTCGTTGTGCGCAGATTTTATGCAGGCTACGGAAAGCTGCGAAACAACTGAACGACCCTTCGTTGGATCCCCTCAATATCCCGCAATCGCGGTTGCTGAAAATCTTTGCGACGTTGACGGTGGGTGATCCCGCCAAAATCATGGAAGATGATTTTAAGCATCATCGGGAGTTTTAGTCCGGACGTGTGGTCTTATTAGTAAAAGGAAAACAAAGCAGTATAAACCTATAGATAGGCTTCGTGTTATCGTATGGTATGTTTATCGTAAGCGAGCTTCCATAACCATATCATCCGCTATCAAATGATTGCATCATTATACTGCTTTCTAAGAAAACCAGGTAAGAAAATTGCAACGCAATAATCGTGCCCACGGCTAAGAAAACAACTAAGAAAACTACGAAGCATAGCGAAGTAGTAATCGACAGAACGTAGTGGCGGAGAAAACATTTAATCGTTACACTCCGCATGGGTTTTCGGTCCGTTTTCTTAAGAAGGTGAAAGGTATGACATCCATGGTCATACAAGGAGAGATGATGCAAAAGGATTCGTTGTAAATTTATTTATGAACAATGCTTGTGGATTATCTCTATGAATGCGGGTTAGCATTCTTTCACCTTTTTTTCCATAGA
>Ga0256405_10003409_pt1 | contig 32804 bp, 34 predicted proteins | sample RumenRJG_02DNA_FD_189096 | JGI IMG/M metagenome (GOLD analysis project Ga0256405, IMG submission 189096) | Bovine rumen microbial communities from Lethbridge, Alberta, Canada - RJG_02 | ecosystem: Host-associated > Mammals > Digestive system > Stomach > Rumen | place: Canada: Alberta...
CCCCTTTGTCGCTGCGCGACATCTCCCCACACTGTGGGGAGTAACCCCACAAATAGCCTCAAAGCGCTTCGCAAAGGGTGAATTAAAAAACAGTCCAGTGGACTGTTTTTTAAGAGGGTGCCGGACCCGATTAGGGTCGCCTTGCAAGTGAAGGCGTTCCCTTAAAAAAATGGGGTTTATTGACAAGCTGGAAACTCCCTCATAGCGAGGGAGTTTTTTGTTAAATATAAATGATTATATTTTTCTTAACTAAAAATATGTATTGACATTTCTAAGTGAAAGTATTATAATATAAGAGCTAAAATTTTAATGTATCGATACTAATATTTAGCAAGAAAACTGGTTTTTTAGAGGAGGATTTTATTATGAATTTCAGAAAAATCACAGCAGCTGTTATGGCATCTGCACTCATGGCTTGTGCATCATCTGCACTTACATCATCAGCAGATTATTTTTATTTCAAGGTGCTCAAGGGCGATATCAACGGAGATACAGAGGTAGATATCGAGGATTTTGTTTTAGTTAATAATCACATTAAGGGCATCAAGGCTATTCCAAGTTCACGTCTTGCAGCAGCAGACGTTAACTGGGACGGCAGAGTAGATGTTACTGACTTGCAGCTCATTTCTTATGATATTAACGGCATCAGACCTATCAGATCAGGTGATGTTTTAGATAACGGATATGTTTCAACTAAGGACGTTAAGGCTATCCTTAATCATATCAATGGTGTGAAGGCTCTTAGTAACAGCCGTTTAAAGCGTGCAGATGTTAACAGAGACAATGTTGTTGATATCGAGGACGTTGCTCTTATCCAGAATTACATCACTAAGTAATTATTGTAAATCGTTCATCGTTGACCTCTCCCATTGCGGAGAGGTCTTTTTTGTTTTATAAATTATCGTTAACTTCGGCAAATCCGCACTTGAAAAATCTTATATAATATGGTATAATAATTCATTACAGGATTTTTATAGAAGGTGAGGCATAGCAAAGTGAACGACAATACTGCGGTGATAAGTGAAATAAGGGGCTTGCTTGGCGGAAAAATACAGAAAGCGTATGTGCGCAGCTTCGGCTGTCAGCTCAATGTTTCCGACGGAGAAAAAATAAAGGGGCAGCTCAAAAAAATGGGATATGACTTTACAGAGGACGAGTCCGAAGCGGATCTTATCATACTCAACACCTGTGCAGTGCGAGAGAGTGCGGAGGACAGAGTGTTCGGCATTGTCGGCAGCATGAAAAAGCTAAAGGAGCTGAAACCGTCACTTATTATCGGTATAGCAGGCTGTATGACTGCTCAGAGCCACATTGCTGAAAAGATAAAGAAGTCGTATCCGCAGGTCGATCTTGTACTTGGTACATCTGCGATAAATGCTCTTCCTAAGCTTCTTCTTGAAGCACTGAAGGGAGCTAAATTCTCGGCGGATATTTCTGAATATGACGACTTTTCAGAAGTGGTTGAGCAGGTGCGTGACAGCTCGTTCAAGGCTTCTGTGCCGATAATGTTCGGCTGTAATAATTTCTGCACATACTGCATAGTGCCCTATGTTCGCGGAAGAGAACGCAGCCGCCGTCCTGAGGATATAATCGCTGAGGTACGCGGTCTGGTGGCAGAGGGCTACAAGGAGATAATGCTTCTTGGTCAGAATGTCAACTCTTACGGAAATGATCTCGGCGGTGAGATGAGTTTTCCGCAGCTTCTCCGCAAGCTTAACGAGATCGAAGGCGATTTCATCATCCGTTTTATGTCATCTCATCCGAAGGACGCGACAAAGGAACTTATCGACACTATCTTTGAGTGTGAAAAGGTCGCAAAGCATCTTCATCTGCCTGTGCAGAGCGGAAGCAGCGAGGTGCTGCACCGCATGAACAGACACTATACTATAGATAAATATCTTGATATTGTCAACTACATAAGAAGTAAAGATCCTGAATTTTCTCTGACAACTGATATTATAGTAGGTTTTCCCGATGAGAGCGATGAAGAATTCGATGAAACAATAAAAATTATAAAAAGTGTCACATTTGATAACATTTATGCGTTTATTTATTCGAGGCGCTCAGGCACTAAGGCAGCTGAAATGCCCGACAGTACGTCCGAAGAAGAAAAAGGAAGACGTATGAGGAAACTCCTGGAAGTTCAGCGGGAGGTGTCTACAGAGCACTATAAGCGTTTTATTGGCAAAACACTGAGAGTTCTTGTTGATGATACTGCAAAGAAACGCGAGGGCTGGCTGACAGGAAAGAGCAGCGAGTTCATTATAGTGGAATTCGAGGGCGATAAGTCGCTCATCGGAAAATTTGTTAATATCAAGGTGACAGGTGCTATGAACTGGGCAGTTACAGGAGAGCTCATAGACAACTGAGAAATGGAGAAAAAAATGAAAAAAACAGTGGCATTCTTATCGATCTTATCAGCAGCTATATTGTCAGTTGGCTGCGGAACTACTTCCGCAAGCAAAGATACTGCTCAAAAGAAGAACAGTTCACAGGAAACTACTTCGGCAATATCGGAGACTACGACTGCTGTTTCAGGTGATAATGCGGCTGAAACAACAACTGCTGCTACAGCTGATGCCAATACTTCCGTTACGGAAGCAGTCGGTGCAGGCACAGCAGGAAATAACGGACAGGGAGCTGCTGTATCAAATGAGCAGAACAGCGGTAATGCTCAGACAGCAGGAAGCGCAGCTCCCTCAGCTGAGTCGGGAAATGCTCGTACAGGCGGAGTAGAGCTGTGCTATCAGGCAAAATATCAGAGCTTGATAATCGATATGGTAGATGCGGCTTCGGGAAGTGACAGCTTCTTTATTGATTATACTCTCAAAGACCTGACAGGTGATGGCGTTCCTGAGCTTATAGTCAATCACGGAGACGTTTTGTTTAATACTGTCATTACGATCTATAATTCTGACATGAAGGTACTGGGTGACGGCTTCCGCGGATCGGATACAGCTTTTTATGAGAATACCAATGGTGAGCTGGCATTCGTTACGACGCGTATGGGTATGTTCTATGCATTGTATCTCACATACGATGCGGCAAGTGATTCTATTGTTACAGGAAGCAGTAAAGATGCAAGCTATAGCTCTGTTGATGAGATCGGCGGAATCTTACAGAACGAGGGTCTTACAGCTCTTGAACCTGTAAGTATTACTGTCAATGGCGGTTCTGTAAGAAGCGAGTACGGCGGTCAGACCTTTGATTATCCTTACCTCGGTATCATCGTATGATTTAAAGCGTTTAATGGATAAGTGACCTGTAACGGTCACTTATTTCCGTTGATATAAATATTATTTTGCGTTTATCAAAAAAAGAAAGGACAATATTATGAAAAAAACAGCAATAATATCATTACTTACAGTTCTTGCACTTACAGGCTGCGGAAAGACTGATGAAAAAGATAATACAGGCAGCGATGCAAAAACTACTACTGCCGCAGAAACTACAACAGAAAACACAACAGCTCCCGAAGGTGACATTGAAAATACTCAGACAAGTGCAGCTGAGGGTGCCGATACTGCCGTAACAACAAAAGCGGCTGACGGAATGGTATCGGCAGGCGGTATCATGGATATGTATCCTGCTATCTATCAGGGCATAGTTGAAGCTAAATTCTATGAGGTCGCAAAGCAGAATGACGGCCTTGTGAGCATAGACTATGCATTCCGCGATCTTGATGCTAACGGTATCCCCGAGCTTCTTTTAAAGTACGGAACCTGTGAGGCGGATTTTACTATTGACATTATCGCTCTTGATGAGGAGGGCGAAGAAAAGAAGATATGTGAATTCGGCGGCGGTCATACATCTTTCGCGTATGACGAGAATACAGGTGATCTTGCTATCGTATGGGGTCACATGGGCGCTGCGGGTATAGACTACTATGCCTGGGAAAACGGCGGTCTTGTCCAGAAGGACCACTATAACTTTGAGGTCAATGAGGAGAATCCTTCATACGAGAAAGTGCTCGAGGAAAAGGGCGTAAAATTCATTGATTTCGGCTCTGCTTATCAGTCTGACAACGAAAGCGGAGTAAAATCATATCTCTGTCACCCCGACGGTACTTGTGAGGACAGAGAGGGCATATTTATTTACGATCTTGTATAATCAATATAAAGGAGAATTATTACAATGGATATTATGGAAATGACAAGAGAGCTTGGAAAGGCTATCCAGCAGGACGACAGATATACAGCTTATATGCTGGCTAAGCAGGCTAACGACGAGGATAAGGAGCTTCAGGAGGACATTGACCGCTTTGAGAAACTGAGAATGGAGCTCGGTAGCGCAATGAGCACAGAAGCTCCTGATTCCGAAAAGATCAAGGGACTTGATACAGAGATCAAGGCTTTATACCAGAAGATAATGAAGAACCCTAAGATGATAGTTTTCTCAAGTGCTCAGCAGGCTCTTGAAAAGCTTATTTCAAATATTCAGCAGATGATAAGTATGTGCGCTAACGGCGAAGACCCTGAGACTTGTCAGATACCTGAGTCAGGCTGCACAGGAAGCTGCGCATCATGCGGTGGATGTCACTGATATGAAGTACAATATAGATAATAACGTCAATAACGCGCTGTTTGAAAGGATATCAGCAGTAAATAATATAATCAATACTTTTGATCCGGGCGATCCGCCTGACAGCTTCAGGCTGGGATATTGTGCAGATACCGTCAAGCAGACAAAACAGGTATCATATGCGATGATAGGTGCAGGACTTCTGGTGATAGCGCGTTCTTTGCGTCCTTCTGCAAGTGCGAGAACAGTTGGACTTATTTTCGGTGCTGCGGCTGTTATAATGGCAATAATATATATTTTCTATGCCGCAACAATGGATAAGACGGTTTTAGCCGAGATAAACGGCGACAAGCTCACCGTTAAGGGCAGAACTTACGATCGCAGCGAGATATCCGAGATCAGCGGCGGAGCAATGAATAATCTTAAAGTAATGAGCTTTGGTAAAAAGGTGCTGAATATCAATAAGTCCTGTGAAGGCTGCGGCGACCTTGTAAGGTGGGCAAAGAAGAACAATATCCCCATAAATGACGGCAATACAGGCGATGCGCAGAGTATCAGAAAGAGAAATTCAACTCTTGCTGCGGTGATAACTGTTATGTGTATCGTGATCGCATTTGTTGCTGTATTACTGAAAAGAATGTGACTGAGTTTAACGGATAACAGAAAAAATGAGATTAAAAGGAGCTAAACCAATGGAAATCGACAGAAGTAAAATATCTCCCATGATGCAGCAGTACTTCGAGGTCAAGGATAAGTATACGGATTGTATCCTCTTCTTTCGCCTCGGTGACTTCTACGAGATGTTCTTCGATGATGCTGTAGTTGTATCAAAGGCGCTGGAGCTTACCCTGACGGGAAGGGACTGCGGTCTTGAGGAACGCGCTCCCATGTGCGGAGTGCCTTATCATGCGGCGGATATGTACATAAAAAGACTCATAGATATGGGCTTTAAGGTAGCTGTCTGCGAGCAGCTCACTGATCCTGCCGAGACCAAAGGAATAGTTGTCCGTGACGTTATCCGCGTTGTTACTCCGGGTACGCTCACCGAGAGCAGTATGCTCGACGACGGCAGCAATAACTACATTTGCAGTATCTTCTACGACAAGGAAGAAAAGACCTGCGGAGTGGCTTCTGCCGATCTTTCAACAGGTGAGGCGGCTCTCAGCTTTTTTGAGGGCAAAGACCTTGAAGCAAATGTAATTAACGAGCTGTCGCGCTGTCAGCCTGCGGAAATAATTTTCCCCGAGAACTTCCTCTCGCTGAAAACTGTTGCGGATTTTGTAAAAGTAAGGCTTTCATGTGCGGTAACTCTGCGTGATACTATCTGCTTTACTCCTTCAGCCCGCCGTGATATGGCAGCGGCTGTGTTCGGTGTGAAGTCAGTCACAGAGCTTGGCATAAGCGAGGACGGCGCAGACTGTGCGGCGGTCTGCGGACTCTTTGATTATATCAATGATACGCAGAAAACTTCTGTTTCGCGTTTCACTTCCATAAAGCTTCTCAGCGGCGATCAGTTCATGGGACTTGATCTCAACGCAAGGCGAAATCTCGAGCTTACAGAGACTCTTCGCAGCAAGGAGAAGAAAGGCTCACTGCTGTGGGTGCTTGATTCCACAAAGACCTCAATGGGTCGCAGACTCCTGAAAAACTGGATAGAACAGCCGCTGAAAAGTCCTGCAAGAATAATCGAGCGCCTCGACGCTGTTGAAGCGCTTTACCGCAAAAGCGTTGTACTTGCGGATATAACCGATCTCCTCGACCGCGTTTACGACCTTGAACGCCTTATGACAAAGGTAATGTACAAGAGTGCAAATCCGCGTGACTTAAAGTCGCTTTCCGCAACTGCCATGCAGCTTCCGCTCATCAAGGAGGAGCTGGCAAAGCTGTCCGACTCAAAGCTGCTTGCAAGATACAACGACGAGATATCTACTCTTGACGAGCTTGTTAACCTTGTGGAAAATGCCATTATGGACGAGCCGCCTATCTCAGTAAAGGACGGCGGTGTTATCAAGGAAGGCTTCAATAAGGAGCTGGACGAGCTTCGCCATATTATGAACAACGGCAGGAGCATTATCGACGAGATAGAGCAGCGCGAGAAAGAAGCTACCGGCATCAAGAACCTGAAAATAGGCTTCAACCGTGTGTTCGGCTACTACCTCGAAGTTACACGCTCCTACTACGATCTTATCCCTGAAGGCTGGATACGCAAGCAGACTCTTGCAAATGCCGAGCGATTCATAACCGAGGAGCTGAAAAATGCCGAGAATGCTATACTCGGTGCAAAGGATAAGGCTCTTTCGCTTGAAGCCGATATCTTTGCGGAAGTCCGCGATTTCCTCGCAACTAAGCTGGAAGCCGTTCAGAAGACCGCTTCCGCAGTTGCTTCCGTTGACGTTCTCTGCTCCTTTGCGGACGTAGCCCTCAAAAATCAGTACGTCAAGCCCGATATCGTTCTCGACGGAGCTATCGATATCAAGGCAGGCAGACACCCTGTTGTTGAGCTTATGCTTACAGATGAGGTGTTTGTGCCGAATGACTTGTATATCGATAACAAGTCGGATAAGATGGCCATAATCACAGGACCGAATATGTCCGGTAAATCCACATATATGCGTCAGAATGCGCTTATCGTGCTCATGGCGCAGATAGGAAGCTTTGTCCCTGCGGATTCTGCAAAGATATCCGTTGTGGACAAGATCTTCACCCGTGTGGGAGCTTCCGACGACCTAACCGCAGGACAGTCAACATTCATGGTGGAGATGAGCGAGGTTTCGGATATACTGAAAAATGCTACTCCTGACAGCCTTGTTATACTCGACGAGGTGGGAAGAGGTACTTCCACATTCGACGGCGTGAGCATCGCCCGTGCTGTTGCGGAGCACATCTGCACTTCAAAGAAGCTGGGCTGCAAGACTCTTTTCGCTACCCACTATCACGAGCTTATAGGGCTTGAAAACGAGCTTGCAGGCGTGAAGAACTACAGTATTGCCGTCAATAAGCACGGAGGAACTATACGCTTCCTGCGTAAGATAGTCCGCGGCGGAGTTGACGAGAGCTACGGCGTTGACGTTGCAAAGCTGGCAGGACTTCCTGCAAAGGTGGTCACACGCGCAAGAGAGCTTCTTGCGGAAATGGAGAAGGCTCATGCAGCCGAGATACCTGCGGCAGCAAATGACGATATGGGACAGATAAGCTTTGGCAGTCTCGGCCGTGAAGCGGCTCTGGAGATGCTTGAAAAGACCAATATCGACGAGCTTACAGACAGCGAGTGCCGAGAGCTGCTCAGCGATATGCTGAAGGCTATACAGTAGCCCTTAGCCGTTAGCCTGTAGGGGTGCGCATTGCGCGTCCGTTAAAGTCCCAAAGCAAATTCAGATGTTGAACTCTCAACTTCAAATGCAGAGATCGGCTCTGCATTTTATAAATAAATGATCGGAGGTAAATAAAATGCCTGCATATGTTTCTATGACTTTTGAATACAGCCGTCTGGAGCTGGATTACGATAATATGAAAGAGCTTATCGCTTATATCAGACACGCTCAGCTCGAATTCAAGGGCGGTGTCGGCGAATACGAAAACGAGTCTCTTGAGGAGATAATGGACTATAACCAGAAAAAACTGGAGGAAAACTTCGTTCTCGGCAGCGGTGAGGATAAGAAAAACGACTATAAGCAGATGCGCTTCGGATATGAGGGATTTTCTGAGATACGCGGCTACATCAGCAATAATTATCCTGCCGACAGAGAATACAGCTTCACTCTGCTCTTCCCCGAGGAGGAGGTCATGGCGGAGAAGGGCGTTTACAGGACAGAAGCTGTTGCAAAGATGAAGAATATCGCAAGCCTTTTGTGGATACTCCCCAAGACACGTACCGTTCAGACTGAGCTTGAAACAGGTGACGGAATACTCACAGAACAGCAGATAAAGGACGGAGCTGCACCTTCTGTCTGTCCGTTGGCAATAGTTTGTGAAAAGCAGTTCGGACAGATGGACACTGACCCGTATACGGACGATCATATCTATGCAGGCGGAGCTCTTCTGATGCCTAAAGATATAAAACTGGTCTGAGGACAAGTTCTGAACTGCTCGTTAATTCAGAAAGGAAGTATAAAATGCCGTCAATCAATGTGCTAAGCAAGGAAATATCCGAACTCATCGCCGCAGGTGAGGTTATCGAGCGCCCCTCCTCTGTCATCAAGGAGCTTGTGGAGAACTCTATCGACTCAGGGGCGACTCATATAACAGTTGAGATCAAAAACGGCGGAACTACATATATGCGCGTTACTGACGACGGCTGCGGAATGTCCTTTGGCGATGTGCCAAAGGCGTTTCTTCGTCATGCAACCAGTAAGATAAGCGCTAAGGAGGATCTTGACAATATCCTGACACTGGGTTTCCGCGGTGAAGCCCTTGCCTCCGTTGCTGCTGTTTCCCGTGTTGAGATAATGACCAAGCAGCGCGGTGAAATGTACGGTACACTCTATTCTATCGAAGGCAGCGAAGAGAAGTCGCACGAGCAGAGCGGCTGTCCCGACGGCACTACTATCATAATCCGCGACCTTTTCTATAATGTCCCTGCAAGGCGAAAGTTCATGAAAAAGGACGTAACAGAGGCAAATGCGGTCAGCAGTATCTTGCAGAAGATAACTATGTCTCACCCTGACATCGCTTTCAGATTTATCCGCGATAACCGCACTGAGTTCAATTCCAGCGGTGACGGAGAGCTTTTTTCAGCGGTATATGCAGTCTACGGAAGGGATTTCGCCCGCGACCTCATGCCTGTTGACTATGAATATGAGGGAGTACGTGTCAGCGGTTTTACGATCAAGCCTCTCTATTCCAAGAATAACCGCGCTTTTCAGAATTTCTTTGTGAACGGAAGATATGTTCGTTCCAAGCTTTGTTCGGCAGCTGTTGAAAATGCCTACACGAATATGATAATGACGGGAAAATTCCCTGCCTGCGTCATACTTATCGATCTTCCGCCTCATACTATGGACGTTAATATCCACCCGACAAAGGCGGAGGTGCGTTTTACCAACGAAAAATCAGTTTCTGATGCCATTTACTTCGCAGTTAAGAACGCCATGATGAAGGACGGTCTTATCTATGAATTTGAGCTGAAACCTCATGCGGACTGGCAGAAAGCTGCTCCCGAGCAGGAGGAGATGATACAGCAGGAGTTCCTTTTCACTCCTGTTGACAAGATCGAGGAAGCAGAGCAAAAACTGACACAAGAGCCTGCGCCTGTGCATACAGCTCCCAAGCCTGTTGTGGAGGAACAGCCATATACTGCGGATATTACGCCAAGTCCTGCTTATGACAGAAACGAGCCGCAGCCTGTTCAGCAGAGTGCTCCTGTATATAACAAGCCCGTTGAGACAGCTCCGACAGAGAAAAGCGTTCCCGAGCCGATAAAAGAGCCTGAAGCGGTAAGTGTTCCCGAGGCTGTTGAAGCTCCCGAACCCGAAAAGGTGGAGGGATTCAGCTATATCACTCAGCAGGCGTTCACGGCAGCTCCGCAAAAGCCTGCGGAGGAAGCTCCGAAGGAGTCGGTGTGGACTGAAAAGCCTAAGATACGTGTTATCGGTGAAGCCTTCGGACTTTACATCGTTGCGGAAGTCGGTGACGATACTATGATAATGATAGACAAACACGCCGCTCATGAGAGAATAATCTTCGAGCGCTTAAAGAGCCGCAACTGCCGACAGTACAGCCAGCAGCTTCTTACGGGAGTGAAAGTGCTCCTTACAGGGGACGAGATAAGTGCTCTTGAATCAAATCAGGAGCTGCTTGCGGACTTAGGATTTACGTTCGATTTTTCGGAGAAGCCCTGCGTTGTGGCTACGGCTGTCCCTACATTTATAATGGAGCTGAATATGGAGGACATAATTTCTGAGATCGCAAACAATCTGCGTATGTACAATCACGATCCTCAGTCCCATATGCTGGACGATATGCTCCATACAGTTGCCTGCAAATCGGCTATAAAGGGCAACGACAAGAACGATATCGCGGAGCTTCAGGCACTTGCGGAGCAGGTCTACTTCGACGAGAGGATACGTCACTGCCCTCACGGAAGACCTGTGATGTTCACCATGTCAAAGAGCAATATATCTCATCAGTTCAAGAGAACGTAAGGAGAAGAAATGAAACGAACGGTAAAAGCTTTTATTGCAGTTTATTTTGCGTTTTTTATGTGCGTTTTCGGCAGTATGACCGCTTTTGCACTGGGACATGGCAAAAAGCAGGAAATTATCAGTTATTTCTACGGACCTGAGAAAACGGTTTTTGCAGATCTGCTCGTCAAGGACAAGAATAGCGGAAAGTATACCGTGGATTTTAACGAAGAAAACGCTCAACGCCTGAATGTCAGCGCGGACTGCGGACTTGCAAAATACAACGAGGACGGCTATACAAGTCTGCTTCTGAGACACAACTGTGCTGAATATGAAGATTCGGCATGGGATTCAACAAAGTATTCCCTTAAAGTTGAAAATCATAAGATGTTCAATCAGTTTGACAAGGTGAAATTAGCTTACTGTGACGAAAACGGCGATATCATAGGAGTTACCAATGAAGTTGAGCTACAGTTTGTATTTTTCAGATCGCCTGTGATATATTGTTTCAATGCAGAGGGAAATGTTCTTTCGTTCAGTTTATCAGGTACAAGCCGAACGGAAAAGGTCGAATATGCGTGCTTTGGTGCAATTGTGTTATTTGTGATATGGATAGTTGTGTTCATAATTGTATTGATAAGACGTAAAATATCCAAAAATAAGGAAAAAGTACAGGCGGGTGAAACAGATAATGAAGGAAAGAAAGAATAAGCCATTTGTGCTTGCAGTGGTCGGACCAACTGCTTCGGGCAAGACATGGCTTGGTGTTGAACTTGCAAAAATTTACGGCGGAGAAGTTATCTCCGCCGATTCCATGCAGATATACAAGGGCATGGATATAGCTTCGGCAAAGCCTACAGAGGACGAAAAGCAGGGGATACCTCATCATCTTGTGGATTTCCTCGACAGGGATGTGAGTTTCAGTGCTGCGGACTATGTGGCAATGGCAAATGAGAAGATACAGGAGGTGCTTTCACGCGGTCGCCTTCCTATTATAGTAGGGGGAACGGGACTGTATGTGGATTCGCTCCTTGAAAATGTGAAATTCTCAGAAGGCGGCAGCGATGAGGCGTACCGCGAGGAGCTTTACGCCTTTGCAAAGAAAAACGGCAACGAAGCGCTCTACGCTCGTCTTGTGGAAACTGACCCCGAAGCTGCTGAGAGTATTCACCCGAATAATCTTGTGCGAGTTATCCGTGCACTGGAAGTCTGCAAGGTCACGGGAAGGCGATTCAGCGAGCTTAAAAAAGAGAGCAAACTTGTGGAAAGTCCCTATGATTCGCTGATACTCGGGCTTAATTATGAAAACAGGCAGACCCTTTACGACCGCATAGACCTCCGCGTCGATGAAATGGTGAAAGCAGGACTTGTGGAGGAAGCACGGCAGCTCTGGCAGGAAAGCGGCATGAAAACAGCTGCAAACGCTATCGGCTATAAGGAGCTTATCCCGTATTTTGAGGGCAAAATGCCGCTTGATGACTGTATTTCCACCATAAAGCAGGAAACAAGGCACTACGCCAAGCGGCAGCTGACATGGTTCAGAAGAAATCAGCGTATAGAGTGGATAATGCTTGATGCATTTAATAAAAAGAATGAAATATTAGAAAATTGCAAAAAAACTATAGCCAAATACTTGGAAACGTGATATAATATAATGTGTGTATTTCTATGCGTGTTATTTGGAAAAACATTTTACCCATAGAGATATGCTTGCAAACAAATAACCTGATAGGAGAATGTGTATGAACAAAACAATCAATCTGCAGGACGTGTTCCTTAATCAGTGCAGAAAAGACAAGATAATGGTAACTATCATCCTTACAAACGGATTCCAGTTCAAGGGTATGGTAAGAGGTTTCGACAGCTATGTTGCTATCTTCGATTGCGAAGGAAAGCAGCAGCTTGTATATAAGCATGCTATATCAACAATTATCCCTGCAAGAGCTGTTTCTATTCTTGACGCATCCGAGAAGAACGACTAAGGGTGATCTGAATGGGATTTACCAGATCGGAAGGCAGCTTCATGGTCAAGCTCCTGAGGAACGTTGTCCTTGTACTGCTTCTGATAGTTTTTGTAAGCATAGTTTATAATTTCCGCAACAGAGAGAGTAATACAGTCTCTGCACTGACAGCTTCGGCAGTTTCGTCCAAAGAGTATAAGGGCGTTTTCATCAGAGATGAGGAGATACTCCTTTACAGCGGAAACGGCGTTCTGAGCTATAATGTATCAGACGGCGGCAAGGTCGGCAATGGTACTATCATCGCCGATGTCTATCCCTCTGATGAACAGCTCAGCATAAAGCGCGAAAAGGCTAAGCTTGAAAAGGAACTCACTATCCTTCAGAAGATCCAGAATCCCGGAACGCTTGAAGCAGCTCAGCCTGCCAGCCTTTCGGAAAGTATAGACGCAAGCTATCGCAGCCTTGTATATTACAGAGATATGGGCGATTACAACAGCCTCAACGAGGTCAAGGACGAGCTGCTTGTACAGCTCAGTACCTACCAGATAATCACCAATGAGGTGAAGGACTTCAATCAGAAAATATCCGACATCAAAGCTGAGATCGATAAGCTCAATGCTCAGACCGTTGTCCCGAAGGAACAGATCCCTGCACCGCGTTCAGCTTATTTCGCAAGTTACTGCGACGGCTATGAGGGCAAGATCAGAACGGACAACCTCGATCATATCTCATCTGATATGATAAATGAGATCGTGGATAAGAAATCTACTGCTCCAAATGTTGTCGGAAAGCTTATCGACGGCTATGGCTGGTATCTTGCTATCGTTGCCGATAATTCCAAGAAGGAATATTCCGTGGGAAACGAAGTGAAGCTGAGATTTGATTCATCTGCTGAGTCGTATCCCGCTGTAATTCACGATATACGTGAAGAAAGCCCTGACAGGAGCGTTATTATTATCTTCTGTGATAAGTTCAATTACGATCTTGTTCAGCACAGGACGGAAAAGGTAGAGCTTATACAAGGTGAATTCACAGGTCTTAAAGTACCGCGTGAAGCTATCCGCTTCGCCGATGTAACAAGCAGTTATACCGACGAGGAAGGAAATGAAAAGGAAAAGGTCATGACCAGCAAGGGCGTTTACATACGTAAGGGCGAACAGGTAGTGTTCAAGAAGATCGATGTTATCTATGAGGGCGGCGATTATGTACTCTCTAAAATAACTAACGATAACGAGTTCCTTGCACTTTACGATGATATCATGATCGAGGAGGTCGATAAGAATGAACAATAACGATCTCGCTTATATCGACGAGAACCTGCACATAATAAGAGAAAGATGCGCCGAGGCTAAGGAGAAATACCGAAGCGCCGACGATGTGATACGTATAATGGCTGTCACGAAAACTGTTGCCCCTGAAGCTATAAACCACGCCATTGAGCTTGGTATGGATCTTCTCGGTGAAAACAGAGTGCAGGAGTACCTCTCAAAAGCTGATTTTTATGACAAGTCAGCGGAGGTACAGTTCATCGGTCATTTACAGACAAATAAGGTAAAATATATTATAAATTCGGTAAGCATGATACAGTCCGTTGACAGCCTTAAACTCGGACAGGAGATAAGCCGCCTCGCCGTTAAAAACGGCAGGACTATGGATATCCTCTGCGAGGTAAATATAGGCGGAGAAGACTCTAAAAGCGGTGTCGCTCCAACGGAACTCTCAGAGCTTATCAAACAGCTCTCGGAGCTGGAAGGCTTGCACCTGCGCGGACTTATGACGATCCCGCCGCCAAGCGACAGCGATATCTTCCTCGGTAGAATGAAGGAGCTTTACGACAAAGTCTCCTCTCAGTACCCCGATATGGACACGCTTTCCATGGGTATGACCCACGATTACGCGGAGGCGATAAAATTCGGCTCAACACTGGTGCGTATCGGTACGGGCCTGTTCGGTGCAAGAGATTATTCAAAATAATTCCCAGCGGAATGCTGAATATCAACACGGGATGCTCCGCATTGATCCTGTGAAGAAATATAAAAATACAATAAATAATGCGGAGAAGGAGTATTAAGATGAAACTTTTTGACGGAATTAAAGATTTTTTCTTTGCTGCAGATGATGACGATGATTTTGAAGCTGATGTTCCTGTTCGTCACGAGCGTGAGCGCGGCGGATTTCAGCCTTCTGACCAGGATGATGCTCCCGTAAACGAGGGAAGCAGCGCCGGAACAGGCAGAAGAAATAAAGTTGTAAATATCCAGACAACTGCACAGCTTCAGGTTGTTCTTGTAAAGCCGTCTGCTTTCACAGATGCTAAGCAGATCGCAGATCACCTCATTGCCAAGAAGACAGTTGTCCTCAACCTCGAAACAGCTTCTCCTGAAAATAAGAGAAGAATAATAGATTTCCTTGTTGGCGTTGCTTACGCAAACGGCGGAAGCTTAAAGCCTGTTGCAAATCTCACATATATAATTACTCCTTATAATGTCGGCTTCATCGGCGAAGACCTCGTTGGCGAGCTTGAAAACAACGGTGTATTTATCTGATGAATGAGCAGTCGGATAAGCTGTTTGCTGCAAAGCTCGGAGATATGGTCGCACTTTGCGAGAGAGACAATACCTTTCAGTTCTCATCATTTCTCGACGAGAGACAGTGCGCCGAAGCTGAGGCGTGGTGTCTGAGAAATACGGGCGGTCTGAAATACAGGCTCTGGGGCGGATATGACGATGCGCGCCGCAGAATGCTCGCGGTCTATCCCGATTACTGTGAGGATTATATCAATGAGGAGTATCCCTTTGTGTGCCTGACGTTCAGCTATCGCAAAGAGGATAAGCTCTCACACAGAGACTTTCTCGGTACTTTCATGGGGCTTCAGCTAAAACGTGAAGTAATAGGTGATATCGTTACAGCTGAAGGAAAAACACAGGCGTTTGTAACTGTTGTGGCAGCAAAGCTTATCATGTCGGCAGTATCTAAAATTGGCAGAGTCGGCGTAAAGCTCGTTGATGACCTGCCCTTTGAGCTTGAAAATGCTCAGAAATTTCAGGATATAAGCGGAACTGTTGCTTCGCTGCGTCTCGATTGCGTGGTGGGGCTTGCCGCTCATCTGAGCCGCGAAAAATCAGCCGCACTTATCCGCGCAGATAAGGTAGAGATCAATCATTTTCCCGTTTCATCTGTATCCCGTGAACTCAGGGGCGGAGATATATTGTCAATTAGGGGCTTTGGAAGATTTGTACTTTCGGATATCAACGGCGAAACAAAAAAAGGCCGTATACACATTGATCTGAAAAAATATATTTAGAGGTGAATGAAATGATAACTTCAAAGGACGTTAGAAATAAGAGGTTTGAAAAAGCTGCATTCGGTTACAAGCAGGAGGAGATCGACGAATTCCTCTCACAGCTCGAAGCTGAGCTTGACGAAATGGAGCGCGAGCGTGCAGAAGCTAACAGTAAGATACAGGTACTCGCCGATAAGGTAAGAGAATATATGAGAGATGAGGATGCTCTCAAGGACGCTCTTCTCGGTGCTCAGAAGCAGGGACATCAGGTGCTCAACGACGCTAATGAGAAGGCTGAGCAGATACTCGCAGAGGCTAAGGAAAAGGCTGCTGCTCTTGAAGATGAGGCTGTTCGTCAGCACGCAGAGGCTATGGAAAAGAACCGCGCTGAGATCGCTAAGGAGAAGGAAGCTCTCATCGAGGCTCAGCAGCAGGTAGCTGACTTCAAGAAGAGCCTCTTCGATATGTATAAGAGCCACCTTGAACTTATTTCTTCTATGCCTGATACTTTTGATGAAGAAGGCGAGGAGGAAGAACCTCAGACAGCTGAGGAGATCGCAGCTGCTGTTGCAGCAGAAGCTGAAGAATAATTATGCGTACCGTTTTTACGGTGTTTGATTTTTGAAAAAAGTTTGAAAGGAGGATCCCTCCGACCTTTTAAAAGAGGGATCAGATAGTATGGCACAGGATTATAACAGTACTCTTAATTTACCGCAGACAGAATTCCCAATGCGTGGAAATCTGCCTAAGAGAGAACCCGAAACTCTCAAAAAATGGGAAGATGAAAGACTCTATTATAAGATGATAGAGAAGAATAAGGGCAAGCCTTCTTATGTTCTCCATGACGGACCTCCTTACGCTAACGGAGAGATCCATCTTGGTCATGCTCTTAACAAGTCTCTCAAAGATTTCATTGTTAAGTATAAGAATATGAACGGATTCTGTGCTCCTTATGTACCGGGCTGGGACACACACGGTCTTCCTATTGAGCTCAAAGCTATGAAGGCTATCGGCGTTGAGAACGGAGCTATCCCCGCAGTTGACCTCAGAAAGCACTGCCGCGAATACGCTATGACTCAGGTAGCAAACCAGATGAAGGGCTTCAAGAGACTCGGTTCACTGGGCGACTATGACTATCCATACCTCACACTTCGTCCGGAGTACGAAGCAAAGCAGGTAGAGGTTTTCGGCTCAATGGTAAAGAAGGGCTATATGTACAAAGGCTTAAAGCCTGTTTACTGGTGCCCTGACTGTAATACAGCTCTTGCTGAGGCAGAGATCGAGTATTCAAACGACCCATGCTATTCTATCTATGTCAAGTTCAACGTGACCGATGACAAGGGCATCTTCACAGGCCTCGGACTTGACCTTTCAAAGATCTATTTCGTTATCTGGACTACTACTACATGGACTATCCCTGGCAACCTTGCTATATGCCTTGGTCCTGAGTATAACTATACCCTCGTTCACGTAGGCGATGAGTACTACGTAATGGCTGAGGAGCTTGTCAAGACTACTATGGAAACTGCCGGTATCACAGAGTATACCACAGACCATATCTTCACAGGCGCTGAGCTTGAGGGAATGAAGACAAAACACCCTCTCTACGACCGTCCGTCACCGATCATCGTTGGCGACCACGTAACTCTCGAAAGCGGTACAGGATGTGTACATACAGCTCCGGGCTACGGTGTAGAGGACTTTGAGGTGTGCAAGAAGTATGATGATATCGGTATCATCGTATGCGTTGATTCAAAGGGCAGACAGACCGCAGAAGCAGGCGAATTCGAGGGAATGGACACAGATCAGGCTAACAAGGCTATCGCTGCTAAGCTCACAGAGCTGGGCGCTATGCTGGCTACACAGAAGATCGTCCACCAGTACCCACACTGCTGGAGATGTAACAGCCCTATCATATACAGAGCTACAGAGCAGTGGTTCTGCTCGGTAAACGGCTTCAAGGACGACGCTATCAAGGCTATCGAGTCTGTTCAGTGGATCCCTGAGTGGGGCGAGGACAGGATCAAGGGCATGGTGCGCGACAGAAGCGACTGGTGTATCTCGCGTCAGAGAACATGGGGCGTTCCGATACCTGTTGTTTACTGTAAGGACTGCGGCAAGCCGATATGCAATGACGAAACTATCGCAGCTATCTCAGAGCTCTTCCGCAAAGAGGGCAGTGATGCATGGTGGATAAAGGATACTAAGGAATTTATCCCTGCAAGCGTTAAGTGCGAGTGCGGATGCAGCGAGTTCACCAAGGAATATGACATCATGGACGTATGGTTCGACAGTGGTGTTTCACATACTTCCGTTATGGAAGGAAAGGATTTCCCAAGCCTTACATGGCCTGCTGACCTCTATCTCGAGGGTGCTGACCAGTACAGAGGCTGGTTCCAGTCATCACTCCTTACATCTGTTGTATACAAGGGACAGTCTCCTTACAAGGCAGTCTGCACACACGGCTGGGTAGTTGACGGCGAAGGCAAGGCTATGCACAAGTCTCTCGGAAACGGTATCGACCCAAGTGAGATCACAGGTCAGTATGGTGCTGATATCCTCAGACTCTGGGCTGCTTCTTCCGATTATCACAGCGATATCCGTATATCAAAGCCTATCCTCGGTCAGCTTTCAGATGCTTACAAGAAGATCAGAAATACTGCTCGTTTCATTCTCGGAAACCTCGGAAACGGCGCAGGCTTCGATCCCGATAAGGACTGCGTAAGCAACGATCAGCTCACAGAGCTTGATAAATGGGCACTTATGAAGCTTGATGCTCTCATAGACAAGATGAAGGAAGGATATGATGCATTCGATTTCCATATTGCACTCCATGCACTCCATAACTTCTGCGTAATCGATATGTCAAACTTCTACCTTGACATAATCAAGGACAGACTTTACTGCGAAAAGGAGGACTCTGTTCTCCGTCGTGCAGCTCAGACAGCTATGTATCGCATAATCAGTGCGATGACAAGACTTGCTGCACCTATCATTTCATTCACAGCTGAGGAAATTTGGCAGTTCATGCCACACTCCGCTGCTGACGACAAGGAAAGCGTATTCCTCAATCAGATGCCTGAAAAGAGCGGCATAGAATTCACTTCCGAATTCGTTGATAAGTGGGAATTTATCTATAATACCCGTCTGGGCGTAAATAAGGTGCTCGAAGAAGCTCGTAATGCAAAGACTATCGGTAAGTCTCTCGAGGCTAAGATAATCATTAAGAGCAGCGACGCTGATTACGACAGATACGTTTCCCTCGCTGATGACCTCAAGGATATCCTCATCGTATCAGGCGTTGAGGTAGAGAAGTCAGGAGCTGAAACTGCCTTCGAGGTAGCTAAGGCTGAGGGCGAAAAGTGCGAACGCTGCTGGTGCTTCAGCAAGTACGTTGGCACAAACCATGACCACCCGACTCTCTGTGAGAGATGTGCAGTGGCAGTAGAAGCTTAAATAATTAGTATTATATTGCCTGTCGGCTCATGGGTCGGCAGGCAGTCTTATTGAAAGGATAAAACAACGTGGCTATATTTCTTGTACTGATGATAACAGCTCTTGTCGGAGCTGACCAGCTCGTGAAATACTGGGCTGTACACGATCTGCAACCGATAGGAACAAAGGAATTTATCCATATCGGTGACTTCAAGATATTCGACCTGACGTATCTGGAGAACCGCGGTGCTATATTTGGCAGTATGTCGGGACAGCGCTGGTTCCTTGTTGGTTTTACGAGCCTTGTTGTCTTAGCAGGAATAGTCGTGCTTTATAAGGTGCGCAACCGCTCAAAGCTTCTCAGCATTGCTATCGCGCTGTTTATCGCAGGCGGTATCGGAAACCTTATCGACCGTATCCGTTACTCTTATGTTGTGGATATGTTTGAGCTGAAGCTCTTTAAGTTTGCCATATTCAACGTTGCGGATATCTGCGTAACTGTAGCATTTGCGCTGCTACTGTTCTACGCTTTTGTCATTGATCCGAAGATAGAAAAGGCTAAGAAAGCCGAAGCTGAAAAGGCGGACAGCAATGAATGAGACAGTTGTGCTCAGCGTAAAGGCTGAGGAAGCGGGAAGCCGTATCGATAAGTATATTTCGGACAATATTGCTGAGCTTACACGCTCGGCTGTACAGGGACTGATCGAAAAGGGACTCGTTCTCGTTAACGGGAAAGCTGTCAGCAAGAACTGCAAGCTCAAAGGCGGCGAGGAAATATCCGTCGAGATACCCGAGCCTGAGCCTATGGATGCTGTTCCTGAGGATATACCGCTGGATATAGTTTACGAGGATAATGATCTTCTGGTCGTCAATAAGCCGAAAGGAATGGTCGTTCACCCTGCTCACGGAAATTACACGGGAACACTTGTGAATGCTCTCCTGCACCACTGCGGAGACAGTCTTTCGGGAATAAACGGCGTTATTCGCCCGGGGATAGTCCACCGTATCGATAAGAATACCAGCGGACTTCTCATTGTTGCCAAGAATGATGCGTCGCACCTGAAACTTGCCGAGCAGATTAAGGTACACAGCTTCACACGCGAGTACGAAGCAGTAGCAAGCGGCTATTTCAAGGAGACTGAGGGCACTATCGATGCTCCTATAGGCAGGCATAAGATTGACCGCAAGAAGATGTGCGTGACTACGGAAAATTCGAGGAATGCGGTCACTCATTACAGCGTCATCAAGCAGTACGGCGGATATGCTCACGTAAAACTCAGACTCGAAACGGGGAGGACTCATCAGATAAGAGTTCACCTTAGCTATATCGGACACCCTGTATTGGGGGACGATGTTTACGGAAAGCCATACAAGGGTATCGAAGGACAGTGCCTCCACGCCCGAAAAATAGGCTTTATCCACCCGACAACAGGGAAGTACATGGAGTTCGTCAGCGATCTTCCCGATTATTTTGTGTCCATTCTTTCAAAGCTTGAAAAAATGTAAAACATAGTTTTTATGCTGAACTTGGACGTTTAAGGTGAATATGATATGGCAGAAAATTATTTTGATGACAAGTTTTTTCAGTTTGAGGACTTTTATCCCGTTTTCAGCACCGTAACGGCTGTATCAAGGCTTATAGCGCTGCAAAGACGGGCAGATAGAATACATGAAAATGATAATGCGCCACGAAAAAGCATATATATCCCTGTGAGACTCAAAAACGGTGATAACTTGCTATATGATGATGCACTGTATTATCATCTTGCGTCTGCGCTCTGGTGCAGCTGGCTTTATCAAAACGCTTTAGGCAGCAATAAGCTGATGCTCGAATTCATTAAATATATTTTAAGCGATCTGCTGGAGATAGAGTATGCTGAAAACGATGATGAAAATGAGTATCTTTTGAAATTGTATTATGAAATAATGGAAAGCTCTGACGAAATACAGGAGATCATTAATGTTATCTCGCAGCGTTTCATTGATTACGTATACATTGACATATTTTTTTATGACCGTTTTGAGGCTTTGGCAGCTTATAACAGAGTCGTACATGATAATTTAAGATTATGCTTTGTAAATGAAGGTACGACAAGGGAGTATCTGGATAGAATAGTCAAAAAAGTGATAGATGATGAGATCAGACAGAAACTCGATGACATCATACGCGAAGTCAAAAGCAAAAGCGGAAAAACAAAACGTAATGAAAGATGCACTTGTTTAGTCAGAATGAAAAATAATGAAAACTATTTTTCAATTAGCGGAATCTGGGATCGCGGATTCACAAATAACAACGAGATCAGAAGATTGTTATTAAAGCCTGCTTTGAAACTATCGGATAACGATAATAATATGCTGAAGCTTGTCAAAGGTATCGGCATACAAAATCATTGGAAACCCTGCTTTATTGCTTCATTTACCGAGTGCTACTGTTATGATAAAACACAAAAACAGAGAAGTATCACAGTAGAAGAAGCTGAGGACTACCGTCAGAAAAAGCCTTTAAAATTCATTGAGCATCTGAGAGCGCTTGACGAGTGCGGAATACTTGATGATAAAAAAGGAAAAATCGGCAGGCGTATGTTCAGTTGCAGCGAAAAGAAGATAATAAGCTATTTAAAGTATGACAAAGGAATGAAAAAGCGCTTAAAAAAATCATGTTGTGATCCGATAAAATTCTACATTGACCGCGAACCTTGCGTCATGTGCAAGGAATCGATCGAACATTTCGAGCAGGATTTAGGTCTTAAAAACTTGTATATTTATTATGTCGATAAATAAAAAATAGGAGGTATACTCTTGTTTGAAGATATCTCAAAGGTAGTTCTTCTCAGTGATATGGACGGAACGCTGCTTGATTCACACAAGCAGATAACCGACACCGACCGCCGCGCAATTGAGCGCTTTACGGCTATGGGCGGACATTTCACAGTGGCGACAGGACGCACTATACAGTCCTTCGACCAGTTCCGCTCCATAATTGAGATGAAATACCCTGTCATTATGTACAATGGAGCTGCTATCCATGATTATATCAGCGGAAAAACGCTCTATACCCACCCTCTGCCGCCCGAAGCAAAGGCGTATACAAAAGAGCTGCTGGAGCTTATGCCGCAGGCAGGCGGTGAGGTGCTGAAAGCTGAGGGTACTTACGTTTTCAGCAACACAGACTATCAGCAGTTGCACACAAAGCTCTGCAATATCGTGCCGAATTATGCAGAGCTTGACGACATTACCGAAGGCGGCTGGCTGAAAGTACTTTTCTCCCTTGCTCCCGAGGACGTTGACTATATGCAGCTCCTCGTGAACAAAATGGCATATGAGGGAGTGACCTTCGTAAAGTCGTCGGATATTTTCCTTGAAATGCTTCCGAAGGGCGTAAGCAAGGGTTCGGCACTTGCGCAATACCGCAAGCTCGAAGGCATGGAGGGATTTACCTTCGTGTCGATAGGCGACTTCGACAACGATATAGAGATGATAGTCGAAGCGGATCTCGGAGCTTGTCCTGCCAATGCGGAGGACTCCGTAAAGGCAAAAGCGGACCTCGTTCTCACCCGTACCAACGATGAGGGCGCAGTCGCAGAACTTATAGAACATATAACCGAAAGGTGCAGCAAATAACAGAATGAAAAAGAAAGCGGCAATAATCATTTATATAATCAGCATACTTTGCATGATAGGACTTCTTGTACTGTTCTTTTACAGCAGAGGAGCTTCTTATGCAACGGCAAGTTTTACCCTTAACGATGCAGCTATACTCGGTCTGGCACTTTGGGCTATACCGATGTGGGCAGCTGCTGTGTTCCTGATGAAGTCGATCAGACTTAAAGGTACACTGCACGAAAAACAAAATAAGATGCTGATTTCTTTCCCACCTGTCCTGTGCAGCGGATTTTTCGTTTTCTACGGACTCGTGCTTATTAATATGGCACTGAAATAAATTCAGTGACCGATCAGCTTAACGGCTGACATATACCTTAGCAAAAAATGTGTTGCAATAATACATTTTTTGCTGTATAATATATTTGTAGCTTTTTTTGCAGGGGCGGGCGGCTGTCTAAACAAATTAGGGGGGGCGACCGAGTAACCCGCCCACTGCTGTCAAACGGCAGTGTATGTGCATAAAAGCTGTTATCAAGTAAATTACGGCAGATGCCGTTAAGGTAACACCGCACAAAGATTGTGCTGAAGATGCGCAGTCAGATTTTTCAGCAGATCGTACAGAAATTCCGCAGGCATATTGACGTATGTCAAGGGATCTATGTGCAGGATGACGGAAAATATACAAGCAGATTCGGTGCAAAGCCGACAGGTGTACTTTGTGCGGTGTTGCCTAAATAAAATCATGGAGGTCATTATGGACGCAAAGCTTAAAAAGGAATTGCAGAAAACAGCCTGCAAGGTTAGAATGGGCGTTATCGAGGGTACTTATAACGCTAAATCAGGTCACCCGGGCGGCTCGCTCTCTATCAGCGATACACTGACATATCTCTACTTCAACAAGATGAACAATGATCCTAAGAATCCTGATGATCCTGACAGAGACAGATTCGTTCTCTCAAAGGGTCATACAGCTCCTGCACTTTATTCAGTACTTGCTCAGAAGGGCTATTTCTCAGTAGAGGAGCTGAAGTCTCTCCGTCACATCGGTGCACTTCTCCAGGGTCACCCATGTATCCATATCCCGGGCGTTGATATGTCCAGCGGCTCACTCGGACAGGGTATCTCTGCTGCTTGCGGTATGGCTCTTGCAGGCAAGATAGACGGCAAGTCATACAAAGTATACACTATTCTCGGCGACGGCGAAATCGAGGAAGGTCAGGTATGGGAGGCAGCTATGTTTGCTGCACACAAGAAGCTCACCAACCTCATTGCTATCGTTGATAACAATGGTCTCCAGATAGACGGTCCTATAACTGAGGTATGCTCACCTGAGCCGATCACAGACAAGTTCGCAGCATTCGGCTGGCACGTTATCACTATGGATGCTCATGATTTTGATGATATCGACAGAGCCTTCACAGAAGCAGAGTCCGTTAAGGACAAGCCTGTTGCTATTATTCAGAAGTCTACAAAGGGCAAGGGCGTTTCATTTATGGAAAATCAGGTAGGCTGGCACGGTACAGCTCCTAATAAAGAGCAGTACGAGCAGGCTATGTCAGAGCTTAATGCGCAGTTAAAGGAATTGGAGGACTAATATAATGGCAGATGTAATCAAAAAGGCTACCAGAGAAAGCTACGGTGAGGCTCTCAAAGAGTTAGCCGAGGAATATAAGGACTTAGTAGTTCTCGATGCAGACCTTGCTGCTGCAACAAAGACAGGTATCTTCAAGAAGGCTTATCCTGATCGTTTCTTTGACTGCGGTATCGCAGAAGCTAACATGATGGGCGTTGCTGCAGGTCTTGCAACTTGCGGTAAAATACCTTTCGCAAGCACATTCGCAATGTTCGCAGCAGGCAGAGCTTTTGAAATAGTAAGAAACTCTATCGGCTATCCACACCTCAACGTTAAGATCGGTGCTACACACGCAGGTATCTCAGTTGGTGAGGACGGCGCTACACATCAGTGCAACGAGGATATCGCTCTCATGAGAACTATTCCGGGCATGACTATCATCAATCCATGTGACGACGTTGAAGCTAAGGCTGCTGTAAAGGCTGCTCTCGACTTCAATGGCCCTGTATATATGCGATTCGGCAGACTCGCAGTACCTGTTATCAATGACGCTGCAAGCTACAAGTTCGAGCTTGGCAAGGGCGTTGTTATGAAGGACGGTAAGGACGTTACTATCGTTGCAACAGGTCTTATGGTAAACGAAGCTGTAGAAGCTGCAAAGGCTCTCGAAGCTGAGGGTATCTCTGCAAGAGTTGTAAATATCCACACTATCAAGCCTCTTGATAAGGAGCTTATCTGCAAGTGCGCTAAGGAGACAGGTCTTATCGTAACTGCTGAGGAGCACAGCATCATTGGCGGTCTTGGTTCAGCTGTTGCTGAGGCAGTAACAGAGTGCTGTCCTGTACCTGTTATCAAGATCGGTGTAAATGACGAGTTCGGTCACTCAGGTCCTGCTGTAGAACTTCTCAAGGAGTTTGGTCTTTCAGCTGAGAACATCGCTAAGACAGTAAAGGCAAATCTTAAAAAGTGATCCCACAGGGGCGGCGCTGAGCCGCCCTTTTTTGCAGCGGGATACCGCTGAGCAGAAGAAGAGATAATGGATATAAGAAAATTTGATATAGAAAAAGACCTTTCAAGACTTGAAGCATATCTTCGGGAAAGATATGCGGAAACTCATAATATGACCTCCTGGCTGCCTGAAAGACTGCATGACCTTATCTACCGAATGGACGTTCAGTATACGGACTGCGGTATGGAAAGGTCGGCGGACTACATTTTCATGTGGGAGAAAAACGGTGATATTATCAGCTGTATCCTTCCTGATGGTGATGCGATCTATATGAGCATAAAAGCAGGATACGAGAGTATTTTCGCTGATATGATGAGCTTTGCTGAGAAAAAATGCCTGCCGCTGTTTGAAAAGAGCAGCGACGGCAGCGTTGATTTTCTTGTGATAGCAAATGACAGCCTGAGCTACAGGAAGAAAGTCCTTGAAATGAATGGCTATACCAGACAGGCTGAGGAGGATTATGACAACTATGTTTATCCGCAGTGTGCAGATGTAACAGTCGAGCTTACGAAGGGCTTCAAGCTGGTTTACGGTGAGGATTATACTGACGAAGTAAAGAAGTGGAGCGCTCTTGACCTCGGCTTTCACCCCGAGCGTGAATCTGATGATTATGAAAACGGCATGAGCGCATATGATTCGAGGAAAAAGTCCTCAATGTACAAGGACAGCTTTGAGTGCCTTATCATAGAAGAAAACAGCAGGGATAAGAATAACGTCTGTGCGTACTGCTTTGTTTATGTGGATATCCTGTCAAAAACAGCGCTTATCGAGCCTGTCAGCACACGGGAAAAATACAGGCATAAAGGTCTTGGAACTGCTCTTATGCATGGTGCTATTCTCAGATGCAGGGAAAAAGGTGTGGAAAAATGCTACGTAAATTCCTATGATTGGCGCAGAAAGTTTTATAATGCGGCAGGATTCGTCACAGAGGACTCTATCGGTTTCTGGCATAAGAAGCTTAGAGCGGAGCAGGCTTGACCACTGCTGCGTTGGAGTTCCGCTCACCCATGCCATACGCAATAATTAACATGAACTTAATTGTAGGGACGCGCATTGCGCGTCCTCAGCTTTTTAATAAACCTATTTGGGGAATATCGCTCCCTACAAACTGATAACTGACCGACAAGTTTTAATTGCGATAGTGCTGTTCGTTCCCGTAAAAGTGCGTTTCACTCCCAAAATGTTGCATAAATGATAAAAAAAAGATAAAATCGTGAATGTAAGGTGATTACAAAAAAATATGACATAATTCTTGGAATCAGCTACAAAATCTTACAGGACCTGTTTATAGATGAACGTATCAGATGATGTTAAATAACGATCGTTGGTCACTGATACACGTATTATTATTGAAAGGAATTACTATTATGCTTAAAAAAGTTATCGCAAAGGTTTCAGCATTCGCACTTGCACTCACAATCGTTGGCGGCGGCGGAGCTATCGCTAAGGACGCATACAAGAACTCTACAGGAACAAGCTACGGCATCACAGTTGAAGCTGCTTCAAACGTTATCTATTGCCGCAGGATCACTGTAAGCGGTGTATTATATTCAGGCAGACAGATCAGACTTGTACGTCAGGGATCTATTTATCAGATCTTTATTGACGGACGCTTTATCCGTACAGCTCCTGTCAGCACAGTCAGAATCCTTGGTTGATCAAACGTAAATATTGATTTAGAAAGGAAAAAATATTATGTTTAAGAAGGTAATGGCAAAGGTTTCAGCATTTGCACTCGCACTCACGATCGTTGGCGGCGGCGGAGCTATCGCTAAGGGCGCTTACAAGAACTCTACAGGTACAAGCTATGGCATCACAGTTGAGGCAGCAGGCATTGGCGCACCTGTTATCGTATGCCGCAGGATCACTGTAGGCGGTGTATTATACTCAGGCAGACAGATCAGACTTGTACGTCAGGGCAATAATTACAGAATCTACATTGACGGAAGATATATCCGTACAGCTCCTATGGGCGTTATCAGGATTCTTGGTTGATCTTTTACGTAATTAGTATATAATTATCCTTTGAGCAGGGCATTTCGTAAGGAGTGTCCTGCTTTTTCATCAAGAAGGTACTTAATAAAAAATGAAGAATATATAATAAAGCTGCCCTCATCTGAGAGCAGCTTTGCTTTTATTATTCTTTTACAGTGCTTTCGTACTTGTATTTGTCGATATTAGCTGTAACAAGCTTGTTGAACATAGAATCCAGGTCTTTGTAACCCTGATAATAGTAATTACCAACGGTGAAAGCTTCACCTGATGGTGTACCTAAAAATGCTGAACCCTTAGGCTGCTCCATGGTATTTAAATCAAATGAGCAAGTACCGTCGTCCAGGAGAACGATGTTCTTATAACCTGAGTAGTAGTAATATGTGAAAGCTTGCTTTGATGCTTCGTCTGCACCATTCTCAGCCGAAATTTTGTAAATGAAGTATAAATGGTTGGAATCAGATGTGGTTATAGATGGATCTTTTGGAGTAAGCATATAGTTGCCTATAAGTTCCATTTCCTTGAATTTTTCGGAGGCAGACCACTTAGATGCAGCGTGTGCCTTGAATGCGTCCTGAGCGTGTTCGTCCATTTTCTTCATAGCGTCCTCAGGGATATCTTCAAGCTTTTGTACGTAGCTGGAAACGCCCTCTACAGTGTAGGTCTTTTCGGTTGCAGTTGGTTTGTAACCCTGATCGAAGCACTTCTGCTCGCAGTCAGCTTCGCCGAACTTAACAGTGATAGTATCGCCGTTTGAGAGGTGCTCCTTGTTGTCACAAGTGAAGCTCATACCGCTTACAGGGAGTTCCTTAGCAGAAAGTACAGCCTTAGCGTTAGGAGCGATACCTTCATAGGATACAGTAAGGTGCTCGAAAGGATCAAATTCTTCAGCAACTTTGAGGTCAGTTACATTGATCTTTTTGTCGTCGAGCTTGAGCTTTATCTTGTATTTGTCCTCAAGCTTTTCAGCGTTCTTCTTGTCCCACTTGAATGTAACAGTGTCACCGTTGGAAATGTCACTTTTCTTGTCAAGTTCACCTTTGAGGTACTTGTCCACTTTTCCCTCGACCTCAGCAAATGCAAGGAGATTGCTTGAATCAGACAACTCAAACGCTTCGAGGTTGTCGGTGATTAATTTATCAAGATCAATATCGGCTTCTGCCGTACCCTTTGTGTCAATGCCGTCAATTGTAACGGTGAGATACTTGTCAGCATCGATCTCCGTTCTGCCACAGCCTGTCATTGAAACTGTGCCCATAGAAAGTGCGAGAGCAACAGCAGCTGCTTTCACCAAATTTTTTCTCATTTGTAAAAACCTCTTTCAAAAATATAATATGTAATATAATATGTAACATTATAGAGTATCAATGTGATAGCTTTGTGAAAAGAGGGCACTTTAGCAATAATATGTAGATATATCAAGAAATAAGCAATTTTTAGTGGGCTTTTGAAAGTTTTTTTCTCAAATTTTTCTCTATTTTTAAAAAAGTACTTGACAAGCATAAAATAATGTGGTATAATAATCAAGCTGTTAAAAGCAGCATCGTATTCTAAAGACAGCTGGCAGAGCGTAAGCTCAGTAAGTCCCGCCGAGGAATAGCAATTGATAGAATTATCATTGTCCATTCTGCGCTGTCGGAATGGGCTTTTTTATTGCTCTCTGAATACGATAAAATACATTCGGAGGTGAATACAAACTATGCCAAGCAATGCTGTACTCGAAGCAAAGAAGGCTAAGGTCGAGAAGCTCACTGAGATCATCAAGAATTCCGTTTCCGGCGTTCTCGTTGATTACAAGGGTATCACCGTTGAGGAAGATACTAAGCTCAGAAAGGAACTTCGTGAGGCTGGCGTTAATTACTTCGTAGAGAAGAACACACTGCTTCTCCGTGCTTTTAAGGAATGCGGTATCGAGGGCTTTGAAGAGGCTCTCAACGGAACAACTGCTCTCGCTGTTTCTAACGACGATCAGACTGCTCCTGCAAGAATCCTTGGTAAGTTCGCTGAGAAGGCTGGCGATGAGAAGTTCAATCTCAAGGCAGGTTACGTTGAAGGTGAGATCTACGATCAGGCTGGAGTTGTTGCTCTTTCCAAGATCCCTTCAAAGGATACCCTTCTTGCTCAGCTCGTTGGTTCTCTTCAGGGACCACTCCAGAAGCTGGCTGCTACTCTCAACGCTGTTGCAGACAAGAAGAAGGAAGAAGAAGCTGCTTGATCGCTGCTTAGTCTTTCACATCACACACGCGGATATATGTTCCGCAGCTTAAATTGAACAGCCCATATTCAGGGCAAATACTATTAAAAAGGAGATTATTATCATGGCTTCTGAGAAGATCACAAAATTTGTTGAAGATATCAAGACTCTTTCCGTTCTCGAGCTTTCTGAGCTTGTTGACGCAATCCAGGAGGAATTCGGTGTAACAGCTGCTATCGCTGCTGCTCCTGCTGCAGGCGGTGCTGCAGGCGGCGAAGCTGCTAAGACAGAATTCGACGTAATCCTTGCTTCCTTCGGTGACGCTAAGATGGCTGTTATCAAGGTTGCTAAGGAAGTTCTCGGTCTTGGCCTTAAGGAGGCTAAGGAAGTAGTTGAGTCTGCTCCTAAGGCTATCAAGGAAGGCGTTTCTGAGGCTGAGGCTAACGAGCTCAAGGCTAAGTTTGAAGAGGCTGGCGCTACAATCGAGATCAAGTAATTTATACTTAAAGATCTATATCGGGGGCTGTACCATTCGGTACAGCCCTTTGTTTATTATGTCATGTATTGATTCATATTTTTATGTAATATATACCATTCAATTTTAATCTGTTGACTCGCATAGTTATATGTGCTATAATTAATGTATCTTCAATAACCGCTTACGGCGGTTATTTCCCCGAATAAAGCTCGGGGAGCGCAAATTTTTCATATATCTGTGAATTTGCGCAGCATATTTCTTGATGTCATGCTCATTTTAGCTGTAGAGCAGATATTAATTATGCCAGCAGATTCTTATTTGAAATAGTTCATTCCCTTTCAGTAACGGAGGTTGTATTATGAAGAAAATAGCAGCATTGTTAAGCTCAGCTACGATCGCATTTTCAGCTGTTTCAGCATTGAATGTCAATGCTGTTTCGACTGAACTCATCGTTCAGCAGGGCGCATCAGAAGTACAGGCAAGCGATACAGACCTGTTGCTTTTCCCTGTTGAGGTAGCTAAGCTTGTGAATAAGGAGAGAGTTAAAAACGGTCTGACTCCGCTTAAAATGTTTCCGCGACTCAATAAAGCTGCCAAAATTCGAGCAGAGGAGACTGCTGAATTCTGGTCACACAGAAGACCTGACGGAAGAGAAGCATTTACAGTCATTGATGACGTTGGTTTAAAATGGAATGCTGTCGGCGAAAATATCGCTTGCGGACAGACGACACCGCAGGCTGTTGTTTCGGCTTGGATGAATTCGCAAGACCACAAAGATAATATATTAAATAGAAATTATAAGTATATCGGCGTCGGTGTTGCTAATATTAACGGCAGATACTATTGGACTCAGAATTTTGTCGGTATGTATGATACTTATCCCGGAGCTTATGACCCAGATCAGTTCGGCGATGTAAACGGCGACGGAGTTATCGACTCTGTTGATGCATCACTTCTTCTCAAGGACTATGCCTCCGTATCTTCGGGACACGGCTATACTCTTACTACATTTCAGAGAGCAAAATCCGACCTCACAGCCGATGACAAAATGGACTCAGTTGATGCTTCGTCTATGCTGCGACTCTACGCTAAAAATTCAACATGAGATCAAAAGCCGCACGGTACTAAGCTGTGCGGCTTTTTTGGGAGAGTATTCAAAAATCGTATCAAGCAGTTACAAGACAGCTTTCGAGTTTTGCAAGGATATCGGACTTTTTATAGTCCTTTCCGATGAAAACGAGCTGATTTATGCGGTCGCCGTACTGTTCGTCCCAGTCATCTCTGAGGTCGGGGAAGTTCTCGAACATTGTGTCCAGCTCCTCCTGCGGACAAGCTGCAAGCCACTCATTGAGCTCAGTAACACTTGCGTTACGTCCTGCCTGCTCAAAGAGCTGAATATGCACATCATCATCGGCAAACCATACATATCCCTTTGTGCGGATAAGCTCGGAAGGGTACTGGTCAACGAGTTCCATGAACTTGTTGCGGTCGAAAGGACGCTTTTCCTCGTACACAAAGGAGGTTATGCCGTATTCGTCCATGCAGGCTTCCTTGGCATCGGGTTCATTGGTGTTGAGGGCGCGCTGAACAGAAGATGAAGCGAGTACCTCGTGGTAGTTGAATTCCTTGCCGTGGAGGATCTTGTCAGTATCTATCTCACTGTTGCGACAGGGGATTATCTCGGCTTCGGACTGAATATCGCGGATAGCCTTTGTTACTTCTTTGATCTGTTCATCGCTGAGAAGATCGGTCTTATTCAGGAGAACGAGATTACAGAATTCTATCTGGTCAATGATAAGATTGATTATGTCGCCTTCCTCGGTATCGTTTTCCATGCTGAGTTCGCGCAGGAATTCACGATAGATACGGTCGCCGTCAACAACTGAAACGACTGAACTGAGGTAAACATTTGTATCTGGGTTATCTTCTTCGTATATTATAAATGAAGCAGCTATGTTGGAAGGCTCGCTTATTCCTGAAGCCTCGACGAAAACAGCTTCGATGTCGGGAAGCTTTGAGATACGTTCTATCTCAGCAATGAATTCGTCGCGCAGAGTGCAGCATATACAGCCGTTCTGAAGCTCTACCATTTCAACAGAAGATATGCGGTCGCGGTTTTTGTTGAGAAGAGCTGCATCGATATTAACGCTGCCCATGTCGTTTACAATAAGAGCTATCTTGCGTTGCTCCTGTTTGAGCAGATTTTGCATAAGAGTAGTTTTACCCGAACCGAGATAGCCTGTGATAAGAATTACGGGGATCTTTTTATTAGACATATAGCACCTCACATTGTTAATATGAAAATGATTATCAATTTCATATTATATTATAAACTTGTAGGAGCGACTTGTCAATATCAAAAGAGCAGTTTCTTACAACGCAACAATTTGATAATCATTCTCATATTTAATTTGGTTAAGATATACAAAGCTCTTATATGCAGTTGTGAACAGTGTTCGCAGCTATAATTTTTCGATCAGTCCGTGTAAGCGGACACCTCCATTATGCATTAAAAAAGGCGCACCGAAGTGCGCCCGAGACTGTCAAAAAACTATCGCGGAACGCCGAGGGCGGCGTTCCCTACAAATTATTATTACGTAGAATAGCCAAATTGTAGGGGCTGATGCCCACATCAG
>Ga0256405_10003410_pt1 | contig 32795 bp, 34 predicted proteins | sample RumenRJG_02DNA_FD_189096 | JGI IMG/M metagenome (GOLD analysis project Ga0256405, IMG submission 189096) | Bovine rumen microbial communities from Lethbridge, Alberta, Canada - RJG_02 | ecosystem: Host-associated > Mammals > Digestive system > Stomach > Rumen | place: Canada: Alberta...
CGTTCCTCTGGGCCTCATCGAAGGTTTCCGGGCAGCTCATGCATCGTCATCACCGCCAACCTATAAAGCAAGAACCCCATCATCCCGCATGGCCGACGACGCTATCCTCACCATCGAATGCAACCCTCCCCACAGATTCGGGGCCGACTGCACCTTCATCTTCGGAATAAAGGATGAAATGCTCGCCGAGGGCAAGGCGGGAGAGATAGTGTACATGCACGTGCCCTTCGGACTCCAGGACATCACCGTGCTGGTGAGGAATCCCGGCATAGACTCCCTGAGCGGGGTCACACAGGTCGACGTCTCCGACGACATGTCCTTCAGGATAAAGTACGGGCTGTTCAACAAATCAGCCAAGCTCGTCCTCAAGAAATAAGCAATTATATTTTTTTACCAATGAAGTCCTTACTTAACGCGGGGACTGAGTATGGTCAAGGTTGCAGACTGGAGTATCGTGGGATATATCTCCATGATTGTACTAGCTCTGATACTCCTAGTCACGATCAAACAGTACGCAGACACCATCAACCTCGCCAAATCATACCACATTGCGGTCAACCAGACAATGGACATATTCGGGATTGCGGTATGTCTCCTCCTGTTCATTACAATTCTTTTCGATCACCGCATCAATATCGGCACTATTTACTTCATGGCGTTCATTACCCTGGAGAGCATGCTGCTCTTCTGGGATTTTGAAGCATGGGTGGTTGACGGGGACCCCGCACAGACAACGCTCAACAGGATCATCAATTACTACAATTTCGGGTTCGTCCTGATGGTCCTCACGACCTTCTGGCTATATGTGAAACATCTGACCGACACCCATGACAAATGGATGGATGCAATTGATATCGCATACTATTCCCTGTTGGCTTTGGGAATGTCGGTGATCTTAACGAACCCTTGGACAGAGTTCGTATTCACAATCGACGAAACGACCGGCCTTTATGCCCGTGCACCTACCTACTGGCTGTCCCTGATAGCTCCGATCTGTCTGATTGCTCTGAACGCTTTGGCTGTACACCGTTACGTGAGGGGCATGAGGAAGAAGATAGGGCTGTACAGCTATACTCTGATGCCTCTTCTGGGAGCGATCATTCAATACGCGTTCTACGGAGTTGAGATCATCTATATTGCCATGCTTTTCTCGCTGATCCTCATTTACGGCAACTTCTACGTGGAGAGAGGTCAGGAGATCACCAAGAAACAGGCGAAGATCACCGAGCAGAAAGTTTCGATGATGATCGCCCGCATACAGCCCGATGTATTGAACCGTACGCTGAACTCCATCAAGAATATCGAAGGGAACCCTCCGGAGACCGTGTCTGCAATCGAGCATTTCTCGGAGTATATGACCAGGAATCTCATGGTCCTCGGACAGATCAATACCGTCCCGTTCTCGGCAGAGATGAAACACGTCAGAACGTATGTGAATCTTGAAAAGCTCAGATTTAAGGAAAAATTAAACGTTCGGTATGATATACGTGATACGTCGTTCCAGATACCGGCACTTACCCTGCAGATGCTCGTGGAGAACGCCATAAAACATGGTGTCACTGCCAAAGAAAGCGGCGGTACAGTAACCATCACAACCCGCCTCACCCAAGAAGGACATCTGATACTGATATCCGATGACGGCGTAGGTTTCGATACGACAAAACCCCTTCCGGACGATGAAAGGAGCCACATAGGGCTTGCAAACGTGAAACAGCGTCTGGAAGAGATGTCCCACGGAACAATGGACATCAAAAGCGAGATAGGTCACGGAACCCTGGTCAAAATCATTATTCCAAAAACAACTCCGATGGATAGATGAGTCTAATGAGAATACTTGCCGTAGATGATGAAAAGGATGCCCTCGAGGTACTTGTATCAGCGATTAAGGAATGCGAACCGGACGCAGAGGTCCAATCATTCAACTCTCCTTCGGAAGCATTGAAATATGCTGCCGATAACCCTCCCGATATCGCTTTCCTGGACATCAGGATGCCTGGCATGTCCGGGCTTGATCTGGCAAAGAAACTCAAAGCGATCAACGTACGCGTCAACATCGTCTTCTCCACCGGTTTCTCCGAATTCGCTCCCGATGCGTTTTCCCTGCATGCCAGCGGATACATCATGAAACCTATCTCGACCCGTCTTGTAAAGAAAGAATTGGAAAACCTCCGCAATCCTGTGAACACACCCAACAACCGCATCTTCGTCCGTACCTTCGGCAATTTCGAACTCTTTGTGGACGGAGAGACCCTTCATTTCTCCAGAAAACCGGCCAAGGAGCTCCTCGCTTATCTGGTGGACCGCAAAGGTTCTACGGTCACAAGGAAAGAACTGTGCAGCGTGCTTCTTCAGGATGAGGCATTCACTAGGAAGTCCCAGGATTATCTGACCAAGATCGTCAAAGAACTTCAGAAAATTCTCGACGAAGTCAATGCAGGTTCGATAGTGAATCTTGACAGGGGAGAGTATTCGGTTATCCCCGAAAATTTCAGCTGCGACGCATACGACTATCTCAAAGGAGTCCCCAACGCGTTCAACAACTTCTACGGGGAATACATGTCCCAGTATCCCTGGGCCGAGAAGTCCATTGAACAGTTCTACAAATGATCACTGCTTGAAAGTCATCTGCTTGGTCTCCGGGACTGACTCGCCGGTCTTCTCCTCGCATATGGTGAGCACCTGACGGATTTTATCCATGGAAAATCCGCTTCCGTCAGGACGGAGTATGGAGTTCAGGAGTGTGTCGTTTCCCGGCCTGCGGGCGATCTTCATCACATATTGGAATCTGGAGTAATCATCGGAGAGGGCACGGAACTGCCTGTCCAATACCAAGACCTCCGAAAACTTCTCGTGTGCAGGATTGTTCTTCTTTTCCTCCAGAGAGATTCTCGCACGTGCTTTGGCTCTGCGTGCCTCTGCGAACTCTGCCACGCGATCCTCAGGCCTGGTTGCGAGAATCGTTCTGTAATCGGGATTCTCTTCAACCAGACCGAACGCCCTTCCTTCGTACAGTACGTATACCCTTATCTCGGCAGGAGTCGAGAAATCGATCGAATCCAGGTCGCGATTGTATATGTGGGAATCAAGCTGAACACCGCCCAGGATATCAAGTCCCAGACCGTTCAGATGAATGGGGAAGATCTTCAGACTTTCCCGGTCGACAAAGGTCTTTTCCACGAAATAAAAACGGATCCCCGCGGCATCGGCAAAATCCCTGAGGTCGGCAAGGGAACCGTTTCCCAATACGCTGAGAACCGTGGGTTCGGGAGAGGTTACGTCGAACCTCCTGAATCCCTCCATTCCGCTATTGATCTCCTCATCGGTCAGAATCATTTAACTTACCACCGGGGGGGGGGAGTGTCGCTGCGATGCATCTTGGGTATGGGTATGAGGATACGGAAGAGGTTACCTCCGCCGTCCCTGCGGAACAATTCGATTTCGCCGCCTACGGTATCCGCCAGACGGTCCCGGACATTGCCGAATGTAACGGTCTCCAGACTGGACTTGCCAGAATTGTTCAGATCGCTGACGTCGAACCTTTTGCCGTCATGAGCTACGATGATCACATATTTGGGGCCGGCAATCCAGGATTTCACAAAGATTGTGCCATGGCCTAATCCCCTCAATCCGTATTCGATGCAGTACTCCACCAGAATTTGAATGGTTTGTGCCGGGAGCAGTATATCTTTGACTTTCAAATCGGTTTCATATTGCAGTCTGTCCCCCAATTCCAGCTTCTGAAGGATTATGAAGGTCTCCACATGATCGAGTTCCCTCATCAATGTGATGGGTCCGGTCTGCTTCAGGGTATCCAGGTTCCCGCGGAGATACAATCCGAAATCCGAGATAGCCTCACGGGTTGCCGGAGGATTTCCCTCGATATTCATGATGGAAGTCAGGGAGTTATACAGGAAATGAGGCTGAATCTGAGAGATCAGGATTTTTGCCCTCTGTTCTAGAAGTTCCGCATCTTTGAGAATCAGCTCCCTGCTGCGGCCTACGTAGAAATTTCCGTAGATGATGAGGAGAGCGAGACAGTAGATGATGTTGATGGTGCTTATGGTGGCAATGCCTAAATCCAATATAATCGAGGTGATAGGCGCCAGCAGGAATATCATCAAAGCCAATTTCTTGCGTCTTCCGCTGACCAATACCTGAACTCCGATCAGCCCTACAATCATCATAAAGAACGTGGGCATCAACAGAATGGGCTTCAGCGGCCCGTAGATAACTGTCGCGTTCTTGGTCACGGTAAAAATATCGCCCGTGTAAAGATTGATCAAAAGCGGAAGCAGCCCGGCCATGAAGATAACCATGAAAACCATTTCCAGCTTGGAGTAGAATTGATTCTGGGTCCCGGTGATGTAACCGATATACATCCAGAATATCACCATTGTACTGTATAACAAAGCGGGATTCACATACTCGGTAATCGTGATTAGCCAGACATAACCATCGTATCCGGTGAAAAGTGCTTCCAGATGAGTGGAAAGGAGAGAGAAAAAGTTGACAACGATCAGGGCGATGAAATAGACTGCACCGAGGTTGATTTTGGTATCCATTAGCAGGGTAAGGAGCAGCATTACGCACAGCCCCATACCGCAGACAGCACACGCCATCGTCGTTATGGTCACAGTATCGAATGAACCGTGACGGTTTTCGGTGAGAAGGTACATCGAATAAATGAAAAGAATACCGAGAATCGCGGCCAGTCCAATGCCGTATTTCTTCCACAACGGTATCATGCCTGGTCACCTCTCTCCCGAAAGGGCATCCCCTTCCCTGATTATATGAATACACTAACTTCTATTAGTTGGTTAAGCCATACGTGTCCGATTTGAATTGTGTGCGAGAAGATCGAAAAAGAACACTGTTCGCCCCAAAGGCATTTCTCAGCAGATACTCTCGGAGGATTACTGGGAAGGTTATTACGCCCTCGGGGACAATACGGTCGTCAAATGCACCGATAAGGAAGAAGGGTGTGCCGAAGCTGCGGTTTTCAGTCTCGCGAACGGGGCCGAGAAGGAACGTTTCCTCTTCCGCTATGAGCCGGGGGCCCAGTTCTCCCCGCTGGCGGACGAGATTGCATCCCGCGGACACGGGAAGATAATCCTCCGCATATCCGATGCGGCCGAACAGCCGGACCGCGACGAGGCCATTGACAGGATCCTCGAGAACAAGGAGAGGTTCGAACTCCTCCGCATTCAGAATCTGATCCGCAAACTGCGCACCAGGGGCATCAACGTCTTCGGCGGTCCCATCGGCGGACAGGATTTATTCGAGGACGATTACGAAGGATTCTACCTCTTATCAGACGGCAAGATACTCTACTGCCGCGACAGACCCGTTTGGGACGAGGATATGATGGACGGCCTAGTAGACGGAGTTGTGTCGTATTACATCCTCGATCCGCAGAAATTCAGCATAGGTGCCGCGAAGGAGGAATGCTACGGCTCACTCCGCGGCGACAGGTTCTCGGACCTCGCAGAGACACTCTACAAGGACCACGGGCGTGTAGTTTCGGCATTGGCCAAGCACGGCACCGAACTCTTCACCGATATGAGGAAAGCGCTCGGCGGGGACTCCCACGCGGCCGCCGTGGCCAGCCACCGTCTCAGAATCAACCTCTGCGTGATTAACTGACTCGAGAGGATACTATTTAACATGGTTTGAGATATCACGGCATTGCAGATCAAAGGTTGCAGAGTGGTAAAAATGGAACTCCAGACCATAATCGATTCTATCAGGAACTTCCCGGGTGTCACCAGGAAGAGCAAGATCCATGAAGTGGTGGACCTCCTGCCCACCGATGCCTTCCCCCGCGTCGCCGCGGCAGAGGGCGAGGATGCGGCAGCCATAGAGATGGGGGACAGTTACGTCCTCTTCGCCACCGACGGTATCATGGAATCCCTGGTTCAGTCCGACCCTTACATGGCAGGATACTTCGCGGTCCTTGTGAACGTGAACGACATCGCTGCCATGGGAGGACGCGCCACCGCCATGGTGGATGTGGTCTCCATGTCCGATAACCGCATCTGCGGCATGCTCCTGAGAGGTATGGAAGAAGGAGTCAGGAGGTTCGGAGTCCCCATCGTCGGTGGACATACCCACCCCGACTGCAACTATCACGCCATCGACATATCCATCATCGGTGAGGTCAAGAAAGAATGCCTCATCCGCAGCTGCTCCGCCAAACCCGGAGACGACATCGTATTCGTCATGGATCTCGACGGCCATTATCCCGACAACATCCCTTACGCATGGCTCACCACCCTCGACAAGGACCCCAAACTCGTGAAACGTCAGATGGAAGCCGCCGCCATTGTCGCGGACGAGAAGCTGGCACATGCGGGTAAGGATATGAGCAACCCCGGTTCTGTGGGAACCCTTGGAATGCTTTTGGAAGCCTCCGAGATGGGTGCCGAGGTCGATCTCAACAAGATCCCCGTCCCCAAGGACTGCACAGATTTCATCAGGTGGCTCCTCTGCTATCAGGGATGCGGATTCGTCTATACCTGTCCTCATGAGAACTCCGAACGCATCATCGAGATCTTCAGGAAGGTCAAGTGCGAGGGTGCGGTGGTCGGTAAGGTCAACGAATCGAAGAAGCTCGAACTCACCTACAACGGCGAGAAGGGCACTCTCTTCGACTTCTCCAGCGACATCATCACCGGATGCAAGCCGAAACAGCACCTGTCCTCCAAAATGCTTCACTGATCAGATCAGTATCGCAACGATAAGCAGGACATAGAGGAATATCATCAGGGTCGAAACGTTGCGGGTGATCTCATCCGCACGTCTCTCCCTTTCTTCCTTGTCCCTGTGACCCAATTTCTCATAGAGTGCATCAACCCATCCGCGGAACACGTATCCTCCGTCGAACGGATAAGCGGGCAGGGCATTGGTCACACCCAGCATCAGGTTGAGCCAGAAGAGCCAGTAGAAGATTTTGCATATCTCCCAGAACCCGAACATCTGGTCGCCGTACCACCAGCGTACGCTGTCGGGGATGGGGTCGAGACCGCTGAACGGATGTGCTATGTAGCTGAGCATACCGGTGGCGTAGTCGGTGATGCTATCAGCGCCGTAGAACGGGTTGGCAGAGGTGTTCTTCAGGATGTTGGGCGTGATCAGATTCATTCCGGACGTTGTAGTGTATACTCCGAGATATCCGATGCTTCCCGAGGTTCCCAGTTTCACCTCTGTGCTGGTGAGCGGAGAGCCTGCAAGATCGGTGTAATTGAGGGTAACCGTATCACCCGGATGGGTGGTTCCCATGAAATTGGAGAAGGCCTGCTGGGTATAGAACTTGTAAGTGCCAGATGCAGTAGTAATGGAAGAGAGAATCTTCTTGTCCAGTATTGTGTCTGCCGGGGAACCGCTGACCGTCTTCGATACGTAGAGACCCCAAGGCATAGTGACCGTGGATTCGGTATCAGCCGTACGGTAATGTACGCTGACCAGTTCTCCGGGGCTCCAGGTATATGAGGTAACAGTGTAATCCTCGGTGTAGGAGAAAGGTTCTCCGTTGATATCCAAAATAAGTGCTCCGGCAGGAATACCGGCCGAATATGCGGGAGAATCAGCTACCTCGGTGTAGACCGCTGCGTTATCTCCGTATGGGGAGGATATACCTCCGAGCATAACGCCGGAGAACAGAAGGAACGAGACTGCCGCGATGACGAAGTTGGTGGTGATACCTGCGGTGAACAGATCTATCTGAGCCCGGCGGGGAGCTTTCTCCACATCCTCCTGCTTGGGTTCCACGAATGCTCCCAAAGGAACCACTGCATAGAGCAGACCGGTATGCTCCACACCGATGTCGTTGGCACGGCTCTGAAGGCCGTGGGCAAGCTCGTGACATACCAATGCGACGATAAGTGCCAGAAGACCGTACCAGAGCGGGAGCAGAGGATTCAGACCGGGAATGGCAAGAACGTATTCCAGTCCGAGGCCTCCGTTGGTAAGGGTCTGAGGCATCCTGTAGACTGCCACAGCCATGATGAAGACCATCATGACCATCAGCAGGAATGATACAATCTGAGCGAACACCCCGCACCAGTGCCAGAAGCACTTGTATCTTCCGAAACGGTCAATGAATGCAAGACCCAGGCGGGTGTTTATCTTGATGGCCGGACCGTATTTCTCGAACCCGTGGCGGAGGGCCGCAGGATGTTTCCATACGATGAACCAAAGGGGAATGTAGATTATGACGAGAATCAGAAGGATAAATTCCGTCGTGTTCATATGTCACCCCTTACGGACGGAAGGTAAGCAAAACAAGGATATGAACTATGCCTTAGGCGTGATGGGAACGGTCCTCGATATCATTCCCGCCGTCGGAATAGATTATCCTCTTGGCCCATGACAGTTTCTTCAGTTTCCTGACAGGGTCGGAACCTTCTTTCCGGTTGGGATGATCGAAATCGAAACCGTATAACAGAATGCGGCGTGCACCGAATTCCCTGGCCAAGCATACGCATCTGTCCCCATCCGTGAATCCGCCGTAGTTGAACACAGTATTCTCTGGGGCTGCCTGGGTGGTTAGTACAACAGGACCCGTGAACAGCGGTGCATATTCCCGGACCAGATCCATGTTGTCCCCGTGTGCCAATATCAGGGTGACGGCACCGTCGGAACTGGCCTCCAGCTGGGCATTGATATTGCCGTCGAGGTCCGTTACCACAATGTCAGGTTTCAGACCTGCTCTGAGCAAACGAAGAACGGCGGAACCGGAGCAGATAATGCAGCCTTCTACACCATGTTCCAGATCCTTCTCCAGGAAGGGGGAATCGCCGATGACCGACACCGTCTCTCCGATCTTGTCCTTGAAAGCATCCTCGTCGCACAGATCTGAATTGAGGGTAACCGCTTTGAGAATACGAACAGATGCCATGTCCGATGCAGGGGAGATCCCGAAATCGGAACATATCTCCTCGTAAAGAGGTTCCCATTCACTGAATTTCATCGGCCGGAGCCCCTCTGTCGGACGGTACGGAACGGTAGTAGATCTTACGGACCTTCACCTGGAGCACCGATGCCACGATGGTCATCATGAATCCTGCGGCGATTTCCACCAGAATGACGAGGTTATCGGTATGATAGAGACCCACATAGGCCATCAGATAATCCAGGATTCCGTTGGCGATGAGTCCCATCGAAACGAGATTGAGAATGATCGTGATGAGGATGTACTTCAGCTTGCGGGAGTAGATGTATCCGTCCAGGATCGCTCCGAAAACATAGATGAGAACGGCGAAAACAACGAACCAAAGGAAATTGATGAGGAACAGCACGACGGCCTGCGTGGTGCGTTCTGTGTATACTTCTCCCACGGAGAAGAGAGAGATGACGAATCCCACGATTCCCACAAGTCCTCCTGCGACCACGAATACCATCTGGATGCTTCCGTGGCTGGCCCTCTGCTTCCAGCGGTCATACCAGTCATTGGCACGGTCGACCAGATTGTACGAATAGATTGCCAAAATCAGACCGACGGCAAAGACAAACACCGGGATGACCGAGATTGCCAGGAAACGGTTGAATGATTCCGCCACAGCGAAGTTCGAGATGAGGAACATCAGTGCGATGAGGATCAGGACCCAGCTGACAGGGCCGATGAAACGCTGACGCTTCTCGGGATCGTCCATGGCACGCTTCAGCATGTAGATAGTGTTCTCGACTCTGGGAGTCTGCTGGACGATGACCCTTTCGACGTGGTCGATGCTGATACGGCTGCGTATGATGGGGCCGATGTACTCATCTTCGGCACCGTCGCTGACCAGGTGGGCATTGTCGGGCTTCACTTCGGAAAGAACCGATTCGAGCTGCTGGACGAGAATCTCGTCTGAATGGTGTCCGACCTTCTTATCACCGCAGAGCAGGGCGACTTCGACACCGCCGGCTCCGCGCTCATTCTTGAGCTCGTTGTAGAGATGAAGCGCACCGAGGAGTCCGTTGGTATCGGAATCCTCCGGGTCCGCAATGCCTAGGGCTAAAGCTGCCTTCTTGCATTCTTCGTACCCGATAACCGGAGAGACGACCCCGGCCTTCTCGCCGTAGTCGTTGTCCCTGTCGATGACGAGGATCAGTGTCTTCTCCATCGACTGGTGTATCTGTGTCGTTGCTTTTTATTTTTGCGCAACTTTTACAGAAAACAGCCGTTTCTGGGCGATGAACCGAATGCTTATATCGAGCTAACAAATTCAGCCTGACGTGTTCATAAGGTGGCACGGCTACTCATGTTTCGAGTTCGCCGATGATAGGAACAGTGTTGTGGTGGATCCGCATGACGGCAAGTCCATCGGGATCTTCCCGCCCAAGGTTTCTTCCAAACTGGCACTATGCACCCACAACACATTCGACCGTAATGCATTCAGGGTCATCACCGGAAAACACAAGGATTTTATCTGCGAAAGGGGCGATTTCGAGGAGAACGGTTTCAAATTCACCGGTCTGCCCTCATTCAGCGACGACCGCATGGGAGAACTGCGCGGTGCCAACACAATCTACCGCTTCTCCATGGACGGAATAAGCATTGCGATGTGCGGATGTCTGGGAGATATTCCCCTCGACTGGGTCATGGAACGTCTGAAAGGTGTCGACCTCCTTTTCGTTCCCGTCGGGGAGCATTGGACTCTGCCCATCGAGAAGGTAAGGGAGTTCATCGACAAGATCGGACCCAAGGTTGTCGTGCCTACGGACTACAAGGTCGGAGGCATCACGCTCCCGCTTTCGCCGCTCAATACGTTCACGGACGGATGCAGGAACGAAGTGGTCCATGTCGGCAATGCCATCGATCTAGAATCGGATGACATCACTGATTTCACAGGCGTCTGGGTATTCGACCGCTGAACGATTTCGGATATCGGAAAATTCTAAAATCAGTAGAGGACGAGACCGTCTTCCAGCCTTCCCATCTCGATGGGGGTGGTGGCATCTCCCACGAGCGCACCCTTGGAGTTGGCGACGATTCCGGAGCCCACGTATTTGGAACCGTGGTTCACGGTGGTCCTCTGGACCTCCTTGACCTTGAGTACCTCTTTGATGAGTTCGATATCGTCGTCGGTGGCATCGATGGTGCACACGCAGCCGTTGTTGTTGCACTTACACAGGGAACCGACGGTGTTGCATCCCGCGATGGCGGAACGGACGACCTCGACTCCGAAGATCTCCTCGAGCTTCTTCAGCATGTCGTCGGAGATCTCGGGATTCACGACTGCTCCGTGGTCATTGACAAGAATGTTGTTTCCCGCTGCGTTGATGTAATCGGGCAGCAGAAGGACAGGTATCTGCCCTTTGATGATCTCCAGTTCCGCTTCCTCGGCAAGTCCCGATACGGCGGCACCGTTGGAGTTCATGGCGATGAGCGATCCCGTCACGTGGGAGCCCGCCACGGTGGTTTTGAAGGGTTTGACCCCCAATGCCTCTTCCAGATCCTTGAGGAACTGGTCGTCGGCATCGGGGGATGTGAATGCGAGGCTCTCGTTGGCTACCGCTGAAACACCTATGTTGATGGTACCTGCGGTCCTGGAAAGCCTCATTGACATCGTATCACTCCGAAAGGGACACTTCAACGAGACCGTCGTCGAACTTGACACACTTGACGGTAATCCTGGAAGGAGGGTTGCGGATACCGTTCTCCCAGAGTTTCTCGTTGACGGATTTGTCGATCCAGACGTGCTCGGCGTCGACCTTCATGTGCCTCATGATGGCTGCCCTGACGTCCTTAACGGCGCGCTCGGTCCTCCTGGAGCGAGGTGCCTGTTTTGCTCCCCTGAGGGGAATGACGATGATCCTGGTGACTTCGTCTGCCATTTGAATCACTCCTTAAGTTTTCCCATTCTCCAGGAACGCCTCTTAGGGTGCCTGAGGAACTGCCTGTTGGTCCTCATCATGACCCATGCGGGGACACGGCGGTTCTGCTTGATCTTCTTGTTGAGCCTCTCTTTCATTGCCGGGGGCTTAGTGCTGGACATGTTTATCTCCTCTCTATGTGGATTTCCCTCTGCTGGGGAACCATGCTCTGAAGGATCTCTCTTAACATGGGGTCCGTGATCGGGCCGTTGAGCCTTCCGCTCTGGTAAAGGCGGATTACCTGGTTCTCAACATTTGCGGCAAGCTGGGGGTTCGCGAGTTTGACGTTTGCGAGCCTGTCCCTTGCCTCGGGGACCATGATCTGCCTGAGAATGGACTGCTTCTGTGCTTCTGCCTGTCTGGCCTGTTCCTGCTGCTGGCTCTGCCTCTGCTGAGCCTGCTGCATCTCGGCCATCCTCTTCTGCCTTAACATTTCCAATTCAGGGTCGTCTTCCATGTAAGTCACCTTCAGTTCTTCATTGCATCTGCAACCTCTTTCGCGCAGTTGTCGAGAAGACTCTGTCCTGCGGGAGCGATCTTGCGTCCCTGCTTGTTCTGAGTGGCCTCGAGGAGTCCGGCATCCTGGAGCTGAATAAGGCATTTCCTGATGATGTTGCGGCTTCCCTTGACTGCTTTGTTCGGCTTGGATCCCCTGTCGTTGAATCCACCGTACTCGCCAGCGAGCTTGGAGGTTCCCATGGGACCTTTTACGTAGAGCTTCCTCAGGATGGAGGCGGCCCTAGTGAACCACCAGTCCTCCTGGACGGGTGCCCTCTCGGTGTGGACACCGGTCTTTACGAACTCTGCCCACTCCGGAGGTACGATCTTATCGTTCTCTTTGAGCTTCTCAGCCACTTTGAGGATGAGTGCCTCTGCGGGAACGTCATAGACTGTAACCATTTGCTTACCTTCTGCCGCAACGGATGAAATCCTACGCGGCTGCAAGGCCGTATAGCCCAGACTAATATAAAAGCATTTAGGTAATATTCTACCTAAGTAAAATGTAAATCAGACCCCGCAAGTCCGCCTTTCGGTCCCTTGCGGCCCGAGTGAGAAATTCACTCCACGGTAAATCCCAGAAAGCCGGGACTCCAAACCGTAATTGCAGGAAGTTCTACTCCCTATATAAAGATGTTTACAGGATCATCCGAGGAGGATGATCTCTGAATCAGGTTCCACGTCGAAGGTCTTGGAGAACTTGGCCCCTACCTTGACGGCCTTTTCCATAGCGGTGCGGTTCTCGATGAACTGCTGCTGTCCGCCGTGAGTAGAGAAGATCATCTTACTGACCACGCACATTCCGAGACTCTCGATGGCGTCGACCAGACAGTCGAGGGCACCGTTGGAATAGGTGTCTACCTTCTCACAGGTCACCAGAACGATCGCTTTCTTTCCTGCAAGGGCTGATTTTCCCTCAGAGAGGAAACAGGACAGGCAGTCGAGGATCATCGTGAACTGCGGAGTCGGGAAACGGAAATGAAGAGGGGTGGCGAAAAGGACCGCATCGGCAGACGAGATGTCTTCCAGGATCGACCTGATGTCGGAATCCGGTACTGCCGCGATACCCCTTGCTGAGAGATCGCCGAAATCGCATGCCTTCACAGCACTGAGTTTTCCGAGATTGTGATAGCGGATGACGTTGGTAGAGAGACCCATAGCGCCGTCAAGGATTGCATCCACGGCAGCAGCGGTGTTCCCTTTGTTGTTAGCACTGCCCATAACGGCAACGATCTTGCTCATAATCTGTCATTCTCCTGCGGATATAAAAGTTAACGTCAGATAAGATTCCTTACTCCTTATCCCGGACGATACGGCTGGGTGCGCGTGTGGAAAGCGATTCGTAACCGTCGACCTGCGGCATGAGGTGAAGGTGGGTGTAGAACGGATCCTCGTACTTCGAATGCATGTACTCGTCGATATCGAGATTCATGTTGTTGAGGACCTGGATGAGGGTGTTCCTCATGTTGAGGATATCCTCGCGGGGGATGTTGGCAAAGTAGCTGTTGTTGAGCTCGGTGATCCTGGTCATCACCATGTCAGCCAGAGCTTTGCCGGAATCTGTGAGGAATATACGGAACTTCTTGTTGCTCTCGGACTTCCTGTCGTCGTAGACGAATCCCTTCTCCCTGAGCGTCTTGATGACACGGTTGGTGTTAGCGGTATCGAGATCGAGGAAACGGGAAAGGCCCACCATAGTCTGTCCGTCCTGCAGATTCAGGGCGATGAGATAGATGGCGTGGGCGTGGGAGAGTCCGTAGGGTTCCACGATGGCAGTCATGTTCTTGCGCATCTGGAGACTCATACGGTCCATAAAAGCAGGTAAGAAGGAGTTCCAATAGGTATCATAAGGACTGACAGCGGAGACGCGGTTGTCTCTGGTCAATTTGTTGGAGTCTTTTACAGAATTTTCTGTCATTCCAACCACCTGATTGATCAAGTTTTGGGGCCTGCCGAAGCAGGCCCCGATAATTCCGGACCTTAAATGATCTGTTTGGAGGAAACCATTTGCATCCCCCGAAGGGGATGTGGTTTGGTCCGGAATTGATTTGGGGTTTCAGCCTTTGACAGCGGCAACCATCTTGGTGACGATGTCGTTGGAGTTCTCGGAGTAGACGTCTGCTCCGATCTCGTCAGCCCACTGCTGGGTGACAGGTGCTCCACCGACGTTGGTGAGGCACTTGCCCTTGAGTCCGGCTGCCTTCATCTTCTCCTCGAGGGTCTTCTGACCGACCATGGTGGAGGTCATAAGAGCGGAGGATCCCATTGCGATGGCGTTGTTGTCCTTGCATGCCTGGACGATGACATCGAGCTTGACGTCACGGCCGAGGTTGATGACGTTGAATCCGGCAACCTTGAGCATGATGGCGCAGATGTCCTTTCCGATGGAGTGGATGTCTCCCTCGATGGTTGCAATGCAGAAGGTTCCGATGGAGTCGGCGGATGCGCCGGACTTCTCGAGCTCGGGGGTGAGGACTTCGATACCTGCGTTCATTGCGTTTGCTGCAGCCATGATGTGGGGAAGGAAGATCTTCTTCTGTGCGAAGAGCTCTCCGACCTGGGTGATGGCCTTGGTGTAGCCGTTGTTGATGAGGGCGACGAGGTCTGCCTTCTCAGCAACTGCCTGCTCTGCGACTGCCTTGCAGCCTTTGATGTCGTATTTCATTACGCAGTCGTATGCTTTCTGCTCTAAATCTGCCTGTGCCATTTAAATTCACTCCTTGTTCTTGAGGAAGACCTCATCGGCCTCCTTAACGATCTTTTCCCAAGCTGCCATGACGTCGTCAGGGACAGGGGTAACAATGTGGTTTGCGAGGATGTCAACGACCTTGTCGTGTGCGCGGTCTACTGCATCCTTCTTTCCGTTGGCCCTCCACTCTCCGAGCATGGTCCTGTCGAAGATTTCGGGGTCGGATGCGAGGTCGATCTGCTCCATGGTGGAGGGGTGTGCGATGAAGTCGTTACCGATACCGATGAACTTGATTGCGTCAACGGCGAGGGTCTCGTCAGTTACGGGGATACCCTCCATGAACTTCCTCTCCATCATGATGATGTCGTTGTCGATGACCTGCTGCTCAAGGGAGAAGGTCTGACCGAGCTCGAGCATTCCTCCACCGTAGATCATGTTGACTCCGGCGAGTGCTGCACCGAGGGAGGTGATGGTCTTCTCGTGGGCTGCCTGCTCATCAGGAACCTTGGCGTCGGTCTACATACCTGCGGTGAACACAGGGAGCTTGTAGTACTGTCCAAGCTTTCCGACGGCTGCGCTGATGAGTCCGAGCTCAGGAGATCCGACAGGTGCGGTTCCCCTCTTCAGGTCGAAGCAGGTAGTGGAGGATCCGTACATGATGGGTGCTCCGGGGCAAGCGAGCTGAGAGAGAACGATTCCAGAGAGAATCTCTGCGTTGTGGGTAACGAGGGTTCCTGCAAGGTAGACAGAGGAGGATCCTCCGGCCATTGCCATGGACAGGACGTTAACGGGCATTCCGTACCTTGCACCCTGGATGATACACTGGCATGCGTTGTAGGAAAGCTCGAGAGGGGAGGTGGGGCAGACCAGCATGGACATGATGGGCTTTGCGCGTGCCTCGGCCTCGTCGCCGTGGTAGTATGCTTTCACCATTTCCCAGTAGTACTTTACGTTAGCAGCAACGGGGTCGATGTGGTGGAAGTGCATAGAAGTGTTGGTAAGGGAGATGAGTGCCTCGTGGACATCCTCGCATCCTTTTCCTGCCCACTCTCTTGCGGAGACGGGGAGGGAGAAGAAGGAAAGTCCGGGGAGTGCGTCACAGAGTTTTGCGATGTTTGCAACATCCTTTCCGGTGGAGTCACGGGTCTCGAACTCGCCGTGGCCGAGGTAGTCGCAAACCTGGATTCCGGTTCCGAAGCAGGTGTAGTTGACCTTTCCGAGCCACTCCATGGGGAAGGTCCTGTCTTCGTTCCTTCCGTAGAGGTAGTATTTCTTGGGGCAGGTTGCAAGAGCCCTGTCAAGAACGTGGGAAGGGATCTTTACGACCCAGGTCTCCTCGTTGACCTGACATCCGGCCTCTTTGAAGAGCTTCCTTGCTTCATCGTCAGAAACCTGGACACCGAAGGTCTCAAGGACATCACGGGTAGCCATGTCAATCCTGCGGACTTCGTCGTCGCTGAAAAGCTCGAATTTGACTCCGTTGAGGGTCTCGTTCGCAGGATAAATGGGGGTAGTTTGTGCCATTTTGTTTTTCCTCCAATACAAACGCTCGTTCCCGTAGGAACTTACGCTATGACAAGTCAGTTTCCCGACTCGTCTTAGCTTATCATCCATCCAAATGTATATAAAATTTCGTGAAGTACTCAATATTAACAATGACAAAAACAACAGAATAAACCACTCCAATCTCGTAAAATCGCGGTTTTCGCTATTATTTTGAGGCTGTTTTAACGCGGTTTAGACCAATTATGGTGATTTTATGTACATTTTATGTAGATTTCTTAATGGATGAACCATATATCCATCAATTTTCAAAACAAACCATAGTTAAAGTTTCCTACGAATTTGGGCAATCCACTTATAGTCGAAGGTATGTTAAAACGAATCAGATACAATGGCAGAAGACAACTATACCTTCCCGTTCACCCGCATCGTCGGACAGAAAGACATGAAACTCGCACTTCTCCTGAACGCCGTCGACCCCAGTGTCGGCGGAGTCCTCATCAAGGGAAGCAAGGGAACCGCCAAGTCCACCGCGGTACGTTCCATGCCCCAGTTCCTCCCCCCTCACCCCGTCGTAAAGGGATGCAGGTTCGGATGCGACCCCAACCAGATCCGTAAGATGTGTCCCGAGTGCAGGGAGAAGCTCGAGAGGGACGGAAAACTCGAGACCGTCATGGCGCCCACCAAGGTCGTAGAGCTCCCCCTGAACGCCACCGAGGACCGTGTCGCCGGAACCCTCGACCTCGAGCACGTCCTGGAGACCGGAAAGAGGAAGTTCGAGCCCGGAATCCTCGCCAACGCCAACGGCAACATCCTCTACGTCGATGAGATCAACCTTCTCGACGACCACATCGTCGACCTTCTCCTCGACTCCGCGGCCATGGGAAGGAACTACATCGAGAGGGAGGGAATCTCTTTCTCCCACCCCTCCAACTTCATCCTCATCGGAACAATGAACCCCGAGGAAGGAGATCTCAGGCCCCAGCTGCTCGACAGGTTCGGTTTATCTATAGAAGTAAAAGAAGAATATATCCTCGAATCCCGTATGGAGGTCATCAAACGCCGTATGACCTACGACGCCGACCCCGAGAAATACCTCGAAGGATGTAAAGACGAGCTCGATGAGCTGAGGCAAAAGATCGCCAAGGCCAAGGACATCGTCTCCAAGGTCGAACTCGATGATAAATCCATCATGATGGCAGCCAAACTGTCCGGACACTTCAAGATGGAGGGACACAGGGCAGACCTCGCACTTATGAGGGCAGCACGCGCCAACGCCGCACTCGAGGGCAGGGACCACATCGTCAAGGAGGACTTCATCAAGGTCGCCCCCATGGTCCTCTCCCACCGTATCAAGAAGAAGGCCTTCGAGAACACCACCTTCGACGTGAACGAGGTAAGGACTTGCCTGAGCAAGTTCTGATGCAGGAATCGGCCATCATGCCGTTCTCGGCGGTCGCCGGGAACCAGACCGCGAAGACCGCCGTCCTCTGCCTGCTGGTGAACCCCAACCTAAAGTCGCTGCTCCTGAACGGGGCCACCGGTACCGGCAAGACCACTATCGTCCGCTCAATCCAGTCCCTGGACCCCGGCATGCCCGTGGTGAACGTGCCCATCGGCGCCACCGAGGACCGTCTGTTCGGATCCATCAACCTGGAGAAGGCGGTCACCACCGGCAAGATGGAGGCCGAGAAGGGTCTCTTCGGCGAGGCGGACCACGGCGTGATCTGCATCGACGACATCGACCTGATGGACAAACTGGTCGCCCTGCAGGCGCTCGAGACCGCCATCAAAGGCGAGGTCGTCATCGAGAGGGAGGGCCTCTCGGTGAAGTACGACGCGGACGTCAAGCTGCTGGCCACCACCACCTCCCTCAGGGATAGGATCAACCCCCACCTCAAGGACCGTTTCGACATCAGCGTCAAGATGAGGCGCCCCGAGGAGGCCGAGTACATCGTGTCCCTCAGGAACAACCTCATGCTGCAGGACGGCAACCTCGAGTTCTTCGAAAATTACGCCGCCGAGGACAAGGCCATCCTCGAGAAGGTCAAAGAGGCCAGGAAGCTGCTCCCCGAGGTCAGGTTGCTCGTGAAGCACCTCGCAACCATCGCACGCATCTCCAACAAGTACGGAGTGGTCGGTAACAGGGGAACCATCGCCTGCGCCCAGGTCGCCGTCACCCTCGCCGCCCTTAACGGCAGGAAGAAAACCACCGCCGATGACATTATCTACGCCACCGAGCTCACGCTCAACCACCGCAGGACCGTCTTCGAGAAGAAGAAGGAACCCGAGGCCACCAAGAACGAGACCCTCGCCTATCCCAACCGGGACATCATGCGCTTCGTCCACGACGACCGCCCCTCGGTCAAGAAGTCCCAGGAGGAGGAAAAGGAAGCTGCGGAGGAAGAGGACGACGATGACGAAGGAATCACCGTCGAGAAGGCGGTATCCCTCAGCGACGTCGAGCCGCAGGCCCTCCTCGAGGTCAACAACCTCGAATTCAACGAGGAGTACATCGAGACCGAGCTGGTGGCCAAGGTCGCCGAGAGGTTCGACACCGTCGACCTCATGGAGGCCGCCGACTACTACGGTGTCGAGGGACAGAACAAGCGTCAGAAGTACGTCGAGTCCGCCACCGGAAAGTACACCGCCTTCCGCATACCGAAGGGGGACTGCTCCGACATCGCCATCGATGCCACTATTAGGGCCGCCGCCCCCCACCAGTTCTCCAGGGAACGCGAGGAGGGGAAGATCAAGATTACCAAGGACGACATCAGGGAGAAGGTGCGCACCAAGCATGTGGAGAACGCCTTCTACTTCATGCTAGACGCCAGCGGTTCCCTGGTCATCAGGAACCGTATCGGAAAGACCAAGGCAGCCATCCTCTCGATGCTGGAGCTCCACTTCGCCAAGAGGGACCGCGTCGGCCTCATGACGTTCAACGAGAAGAGGATCGAGGAGGTCATGCCCCCCACCAGGGCGGTCGAGCACCTCTCGGATGCCATCACCAACATCTCGGTCGACACCGGAACCCCCCTCAGCAAGGCGTTCATGGAATGCTGGAGGTTCGTGAAATCCTACAGGAAGAAGCACCCAGAGGCGTTCATCCACGTCGTCGTCTTCACGGACGGCAGGGCCACCCAGTCCATCGATCCCGCCAAGGATCCATGCGAGGAGGCTCTGGAGATCGCCAAGCACCTCCACGAGGAGAACGTGGACTGGATTGTGGTAGATACCGGACTAGGCACTTCCAAGTCCGACATGCCCATGTACCTCGCCCAGAACCTGGGAGGCAGGCTCTTCATGCTCGATGACCTGCAGTCCAAGGACACCTGCTCCACCGTGTGGGGCACCAACGCCGGCCAGCCCAATCCAGAGAATTCCGAGAACAAGGAATCCAAACCCCAATGGATGGACGAGAACCGTCCGATCTTCTTCGACAAGGAGAAGGAGAGGGGACTCAGGTGAAACCCCCGGGCCGCCGCCTCCGTGCGGCGGCCCACATTAACCATTCGACCGTTGTTTTAACTATCCGCAATGCCATGTCCATCCGCTCTGGGATTTCAGAACAAGACAAGGAGGGACAAGCATTGACCGACCATGACGTTCTACCGTTCTCTGTCATAGCCGGCAACAGGAAGGCCAAGAAGGCCCTGCTGTGCCTCCTCGTGAATCCCAACCTGAGGTCGATGCTGGTCACCGGCGATTCGGGCACCGGCAAGACCACCCTGGTCCGCTCGCTCGCCTCGCTGAATCCGGACGTCCCCCTCATAAACGTCCCCATCGGCGTGACCGAGGACCGCCTGTTCGGTTCCATCAACATCGAGAAGGCCATCGCCACCGGGCAGATGGAGCCCGAGATCGGTCTCCTGGGAGAGGCCGACGGCGGAGCCGTCTGCATAGACGGTATCGACCTGATGGAGAAGCTCACAGCCCTCCAGGCACTGGAGACAGCCTCCAAGGGGAAGGTGAGCATAGAAAGGGAGGGGCTCTCGGTGGAGTACCCCGCGAGGATCAAGCTCCTGGCCACCGTTACCTCCCTGCGCGACCGCCTCGACCCCCACCTGAAGGACCGCTTCGACATGTGTGTGAAGATGCACCGTCCCGACGAGGAGGAATACCTCCAATCAGTGAGGAACAACCTCCGTTTCTACGACGGCGACACCTCCTTCCTGGAGCATTACGAGAAGCTCGACAGACAGCTGCTGGCACATGTGGAGAATGCACGCCTCCTGCTGCCTCAGGTGAAGCTCCTCAAGAAGCACCGGAAGGCCATCGCCGAGGTCTGCGAGAAGTACGGCGTGCCCGGCATGAGGGGCCTGATCTCCTGTGGTCAGTGCGCAGTAGCACTAGCAGCCCTAGCGGGCAGGAAGAGGACCAACGACGACGATATCCTCCTGGCCTCGGAGTACACCCTCAACCACCGCAGGACCATCTTCGAGACCGAGGAGAAGAAGGAAGCCGAACCTCAGCCTCTAGCCTACCCCAACAGGGACATGCCCCTCTTCATCCACGACGAAAGGAAAGGCACCACCGAGAGCAGGATTGTCGACAAGATAAACGAGGAAGTGAACCCCGACGAAATCACCGACCTCCTGGAGACCAAGACGGAGAACGACGACGAGGACACCGAACTCGTCGCCAAGGTATCCGCCAGGTTCGACACCATCGACCTCATGGAGGAGGCCGACTACTTCGGAAAGGAGAGCGATTCCAAACACAACAGGTACGTGGAATCCCCCGGCGGGAAGTACACCGGGTTCCGCATCCCCAAGGGCGAATGCAACGACATCGCGGTGGACGCCACCATCAGGGCAGCCGCACCGTACCAGAAGTCCCGCGGAAGGGGCAAGGGCATGGTGAAGATCAGCAAAAGCGACGTCAGGGAGAAGGTGCGCACCAAGCACGTGGAGCACGCGTTCTACTTCATGCTGGATGCCAGCGGCTCCCTGATCATCAGGAACCGCATCGGCAAGACCAAGGCCGCCATCCTCTCGATGCTCGAATCCCACTACGCCAAGAGGGACCGCGTGGGCCTCATGACATTCAACGAGAAGAGGATCGAGGAGATCATGCCGCCGACCAGGGCGGTCGACCAGCTCACCAAGATCGTCGAGGACATCAAACTGGACAAGGGCACCCCGCTCAGCGACGCCTTCATGGCCTGCTGGAGGTTCGTCCAAGCCTACAAGAAGAAGCATCCCGAGGCCTTCACTCACATCGTCGTATTCACCGACGGAAAGGCCACGAAATCGATAGACCCAGACAGGGATCCGTGCGAGGAGGCCCTGGATATCGCGGGACACCTCACGGCAGAGAACGTCGACTGGATAATAGTGGATACCGGTCTCGGCGCCTCCAAGTCCGACATGCCACTGAACCTCGCCAAGGCACTCCACGGTAGGCTCTTCATGCTCGACGACCTCGAATCTAAATCCACCGTTTCGGGTCTCTGGGGCAATACCAAGCCCCGCGAGAATGCGCATCTGTACGATGTCGGGCCCATGATGTGGGAAATCAAGAAAAAGCGCGGTATCCTCTGAACACTGCGCGCGCCCGCTTACTTTATTATGCACAAACGAATGCACTGGGGCATGACAGACGGAACAGGCCTCAAGAACAGGGGCCACACTCAGGCGGACGTCGACGAGAGACGTGCCGCCGTTGCCGAATACTCCGGTGCCGACCTCGATACCATCGCCAAGTGCGCCATCGATCCGGAGAAGGCAGCCCACAACTGCGAGAACATGATCGGTTCCACCCAGGTCCCCCTGGGATATGCCGGTCCCGTGAAGATCTCCGGTGAATACGCCAACGGAGAGTTCATCGTACCCCTTGCCACCACCGAAGGAGCGCTCATCGCCTCCATCGGAAGGGGAATGTCGGTAATCAACGCTGCCGGCGGATCCAGAACCAGGGTCTTCGGAGACTACATGACCCGCGCCCCCGTCATGAGGGTGAGGGATCTCGAACACGCCTGCCAGACCATCCAGTGGATCGATGCCCATGAGGAGGAAATCAAAGCTGCTGTCGCAGGCACCACCTCCCACGGAAAACTCGCAAAGATCGAGAAATTCCCCATGGGCAGGGGACTCTACCTGAGGTTCTCGTTCGAAACCGGCGATGCCATGGGAATGAACATGGCCACCATCGCTTCCGAAGCCGCCTGTAGGGTCATCGAGGAAGCCACCGGAGCGGTCATGGTATCCGTATCCGGCAACATGTGCAGCGACAAGAAGGCTGCAGCTATCAACATGATCGAGGGAAGAGGCAAGACCGTCGTTGCCGAGGCCCTCATCCCCGCCGATATCGTCGAATCCAAACTCCACACAACAGCAGCAAGCATCGTGGAGACCAACGTGAGGAAGAACCTCATCGGTTCGTCCATGGCCGGCACCCTCGGTGCCAACGCCCACGCTGCCAACATGGTGGCCGCATTCTACATCGCCACCGGACAGGACCCCGCACAGGTCATCGGAGGCAGCCTCACCCTCACCGACTGTGAGGATGTGGAGGGCAATCTCTACATCAGCGTCAGGATGCCTGCCGTAGAACTCGGAACCGTCGGAGGCGGAACCGGTCTGCCCTGCCAGAGCGAGGCCCTCAATATCCTCGGCTGCAAGGGTGCCGGAAAAGCCAGGAAACTGGCGGAGATCCTCTCGGTCACCGTTCTCGCGGGTGAGCTCTCTACACTGGGAGCACAGGCCGCAGGACACCTCGGAAAGGCTCACGCAGAACTCGGGAGGGGTAAGAAATGCCAGTGATCAACACCAGTTACAAGGACCTGGTCCGCATCGTCGGACACGATGTCCCCATGGATACCGTCCTCGAACAGGTCCCCCTCATGGGAGGAGTCATCGACGAGCACGAGGAAGGTTCCGATGCAATCGCTATCGAATTCTTCCCCAACAGGCCCGACATGTACTCCGCAGAGGGAATCGCCCGCGGACTCAAAGCATTCCTGGGATTCGAACCCGGGCTCAAGAAGTACGAACTCGGAAAGAGCAATGTAAAAGCCATCGTCACCGACGAAGTGAAGAAAATCAGACCCTACTTCATGGGATGCGTCGTCAAAGGAGTCACCATCGACGACCAGGCACTCCGCTCCATCATGGAGCTCCAGGAGAAACTCCACACCACTGTCGGAAGGAAGAGAAGCAAACTCGCCATCGGCGTACACGACCTCGACAAGGTGAAGCCCCCGTTCACATTCAAAGCGGTGGACCCCGATTCCATGTCGTTCGTCCCCCTCGCCAAGACCGAGGCCATGACTCCCCGCGAAGTACTCACCAAGCACGAGAAGGGTAAGGCCTTCGCCCACCTGATGGAAGGATACGACAAGTTCCCCATCATCTTCGATGCTGACGGCAACGTACTCTCGTTCCCGCCCATCATCAACGGCGCCTTAACCACCGTCACGGTCAACACCAAGAACATCTTCATCGACGTCACCGGATTCGACGAGAAATCGGTAGAAGTATGCCTCAACATCGTGGCCTCCGCCCTCGTAGAAAGGGGAGGACAGATCTGCACCATCGAGATGGAAGGCGCTCCCAAGAAGGTCTATCCTGACCTCACCCCCCGCGAGAAGACAGTCTCCATCGAGGCATGCAACCATGTCAACGGAATCCCCCTCAGCGGAGAGGAATGCGTTCAGGCACTCCGCCGCTGCGGTATCGACGGCAAGGCCGATGGCGATAAGCTTACCGCCTATGTCCCTGCCTACAGGTTCGACATCCTCCACGATGCGGACATCTACGAGGAGGTATCCATCGGATACGGATTCGAGAAGTACGGCAAACGTCAGATGAACGTGACCCAGACCTTCGGAAAACTGCTCCCGGAGACCACCTTCTCGGAGAACCTCAAGGACATCATGATCGGAATGGGCTACATGGAACTCACCACCCTCACCCTTTCCAACGAGAGGGACGAGTTCGGAATCTCCGGACTCCCCGAGGTAGAAGTCGTCAAGGTAAAGAACCCCATCACCGAGGACCACACCTGCCTGCGCGCATACATGATGCCTTCCCTGATGAGGATCCTCCGCCACAACAAGAACCGCGACCTGCCCCAGAAGATCTTCGAGGTCGGTTACGTCATCAGGAATTCCAAGAACGTCCTCCACCTTTGCGCCCTCCAGGCCGCTTCCAGGACCTCCTTCACCGAGATCAAATCCCTGACCGAATCCATTCTCAGGGAGATGAGGGTGGAATACACCATCGAGAGCTGCGATTACTCCACCTTCCTGCCCGGCAGGGGTGCTTTCATCGTCGTCAACGGAAAGAGGATCGGACTGTTCGGAGAGATGGCACCCAAGTGCATCACCGACTATGAGCTCACCCACCCCGTCATGATGATGGAGATGGACCTCTCCGACCTCATCGCCGAGCGCTCCGGGAGGCTGTTCTGATGCAGAAAGGAGACGAGTTCCCTCACTTCGTCCTCCAGGACGAGAACGGAGAGACCGTCGATTCAAAACAGCTTCTGGGTCTTCGCTATATCGTGTTCTTCTACTCCAAGGACAACACCCCCGGATGCACCACCGAGGCAGTCGACTTCACCCACCTCTACGCCAACTTCGCCATGAGGAATGTCCTCATCTTCGGGGTCAGCGGGGATTCGGTCGCCTCCCACAAGAAATTCAAGGACAAGCACGGACTTAAGGAGAAACTGCTCTCCGATCCGGACCACGAATTCGCCAAGGCCTGCGGTGCCTACGGAGAGAAGAAGAATTACGGGAAGATTGTCCAGGGAACCATCAGGTCCACTTTCCTCGTCGGAAAGGACGGGAAGGTCGAAGAGGCCTGGACTAATGTCAAAGCAACCGGTCACGCACAGAGGGTGCTCGACGGCATGCTTTCCCATTTCAAGACCGATAAGGCCGAGGAACTTCCCTTCTGAATTCAAAGACCCAGCTGCTTCAGCAGGAGGGGTATTCCCTCCTCGAAGTTGACACCGTACCTGACATCGGTACCGGCATCATAGGTCCTGCGGATGCTCTTCTGAGTGAAGTCAACAGCGATCTCCACCGCTTCATCCAAAGGCAACCCCTTCATCACGGCAGCCACCACTACGGAACTGAACACATCGCCGGTTCCGTGATAGAAACCGGGAATCTTGTCCTCGAACGCATAAGAGATTGTGCCAGTTTCGGCATCGTAACAGGCTGCTCCGAGCTCATCGGTATCGAAGTAGACTCCGGTGAGGATCACCTGTCTGGGACCTATGTCCGCGAGCCTTTTGAGAAGACCTTCGATGTACTGCTTGGTGTAAGGTCCGGGCCTGTACTCCTCGCCCAACATGAGAGTTGCCTCGGTTATGTTGGGCAGGATAACGTGGGCCTTGGCACACAGCTTCCTCATTCCCTCGGGGAAATTGGGAGGGAAGACACTGTAGAGACTGCCGTTGTCTGCCATGACGGGGTCGACGAAAATCTTGGCATCCTTACCGACCTCGTCGATGATCTTGGTGACGATATCGATCTGTTCGAACGAGCCGAGGAATCCCGTGTATATGCCCTGGAACTGAAGACCCAGAGACTTCCAATGCTCCAATATGGGAATCATGTCCGAGGTAAGGTCACGGTATGTGAATCCGGTGAATCCTCCGGTATGGGTGGACAGAACCGCAGTGGGAAGACTGGGTACCTCCAAACCAGTGGCGGAGATGATAGGAAGAGCTACCGTAAGCGAACATTTCCCCACGCAGGAGATGTCGTGGATTGCGAGTACACGTTTCTGTGGCCAGTTTGCCATGGGAATCATGACTGCCCCCCATTAATTAACCTTTATGGCTTTTGGGCGAATTTGTCAAGATGTGTTAACAATAGTTAATATCTGTGAACTCCTCAAAGCGAAGCGTCCAATTCCCTGAGAATTGCGTTTGCATCTCCGATAATCAATTGGTCTGCGACCTCCGCGATGCGTGCTTCCGGATTCTTGTTGACCGCGATGACCTTCTTCGCCGAGGAGATTCCTGCCAAATGCTGAATCGCTCCGGATATTCCGAAGGCAAGATAGATGTCCGGCGCAACGGATCTTCCCGACTGCCCCACCTGATGGGACTGATCGAACCATCCTTTATCGACGAGTTTCCTTGAACAGGAAACGGAACCTCCGAGCTTACGGGCCACGGACTCCGCAACTTCGATGGATTCTTTCTTGATACCTGCTCCGAGAGAGATAAGGATCTTGGCACGGGAGATGTCTCCTCCTGCGGTCTCCTTGACCTCCGAATTGATGATGTCCTTGAGATTGCGGCAGGTGCTCTGCCAATAGATCACGGTCCCCTTGCCCTCCCTGAAAGGTTCTGGAATGGGGAAGACTCCGGGACGTACGGTCGCCATCTGAGGGAAGGCGGTGGATTGGATGGTGGCCATCACATTGCCACCGAAGGCAGGACGGGTCATGTTGAGGATACGGTCATCCAAAGACAATTCGGTACAATCTGCTGTGAGACCTGTCTCCAACCTTGCAGCGACACGGGGCGCCAGCTCCCTTCCGCGGGGGGTGGCACCGAACAGGACCACGGCGGGTTCGGTACGGATGATGATCTGTGCCAGATTATCTGCGTAAGCCTCGGGATGGAATGTGCTTAAGGATCTGTCATGCACTTCATAGAGGGTATCGACACCGTATGAGTACAGTTCCCCGTACAGGGATTTCAGCTCAAGATGTCCGAATATTGCTCCCCACACCCTGGACCTGCCCTTGTCCATCTCGCGGATCTTTCCGAGCAGTTCCTTACAATGGTCGCATACACGGATGTTCCCCTCGGAGTCGTATTCGGTCTCTATCCACACGAGGAAACCGTCGGAACGGTCCACGTTGAGACGGTATTTCTGAAGCATCCCGGGAGGAAGACCGTCATTGGGTTTGGTCGAACAGGAACCGGACGAACATGAATCGCAGCCCATCAGAACTGCCCCCTGATGATCTCGGCTGCCGTGGAAGGATCGGAGCTGTCAATGACCGTGCATGAACGCTCGGAACGCACACTAGCGGACCTGACTATCTTGGTGCGAGAGCCCTTGCCACCGACAGAGAAATTCCCTAGACCCAGAGCGATGCGGTCGAGCACCTTGATCTCCATCTCGGATGCCTGCAGATATCTCTCGATGGAGGGCAGACGGCGATTGATGTCCCCTTCGGAAACCGAGAGAACGGAACCGGTCTTCACACGGCATGTACGCAGTTCGTTCCCGTAATCCTGTATCACCTCGAATCCGTCTCCGGATTTCTTAACGGAAACGGCATAATAGAACTGGTCGGCACCCAACATCTCTGCCACCTCTGCAGGAACCTGAGCGGTGTCTCCGTCGGCGGCCTGCTTACCAAATAGGATTAGATCGGGACATTCCCCGAACTTCTCGATGAAGGCGGTGAGTGTACGGGCGGTAGCATAGGTGTCGGCTCCGGCAAAGGCCCTGTCAGAAAGGAGATAGGCCTCATCCGCACCGATCTCCAGACAGCGGCGGAGTGCCGAAGAGGCCTGCGGGGGCCCCATGGTCACTACCGTGACGGAATCTCCCTCTTTGCGAAGGGCAACAGCGACTTCCAGAGCATGCTCGGAATAAGGGTCCAGGATGGAGGGCACTCCTTCGCGGCGGAGATTTCCCTGTTCATCGACTTCGATCAGAGTGGTATCCGGGACCTGTTTGACAAAAACGAGATACCTCATTCCGCCTCACCTCCGAAGATATTGCCGGGGTTGAAGAGATACTTGGGATCCATCGCACGTTTCACGGCTCTCATCTGCTCCACCCCGTCGTCACCATACATCATCCTCACGTAATCCACCTTCAGCTTCCCGATACCGTGCTCGGCACTGGGGGAACCGCCCAATTCGATTGCTTTGGCTGCGAGTTCTATATAGGCCTGACGGGCCCTCTCCAAATCGTCCATATCCTTCAGGATGATCTCCACATGGGGGTGGCCGTTCCCGATGTGCCCGAAGATGACATACTCCAATCCGTAGCGGGAAATGACTTCATCGTAAGCGGCCATCATCTCATCGAGCTTATCGAGAGGTACGGACATGTCGGTCCCCATCTTGTTGATTCCGGGAGCAGAGGCACCTTTCAGTCTTGCGACGTAATCGAATATGCTCTGAGGCACAGCATGCCTGAACGCGAAGAACCTCTGACGGTCCTTCAGTTCGTATCCGCACCAGCTGTTCCTGAGGGACCCTCCGTGCTTGACAATCACATGTTCCAGACGTCTGAAATTATCCTTCAGATTATCATCGATCGGAAGGTCGAAGAACAGTGCTGAACCGGCATCTTCGGGGATGTCGGGCATCTCCGTGAAACGGGGATCGTCCTTGCGTGATGAACGTATCAGATCCAAAGAACCGGAATCGAAGAACTCCAGAAATTCCGGTGTGACACCGCTGTTGGCAAAATCCCTTGACAGGGCATAAGCATCCCCGTCATTGGGCAGGAAAACGATGCTGCTTATGAGAGGATAGACGGGAATGACGTAGAGGTCCGCTTCGGTTATTATCCCGAACACTCCCTCGCTCCCGACGAAGAGATCCACCGCATCCATGTTGTCCTCGACGAAGAGTCCGGCCGTATTCTTGACCGCGGTGTTGAATTGGTATGATGGTAAAGTGAAACTACGTTTGCCGTCCGCGAAAGGTATGCTGATGGTGCGCCCTTCTGCATGTATGTCCCCGCGGGTTATATCGAGAACGGAACCGTCGGAGAGCACTGCACGGATGCGCCTCACCCAGTTTCTCGTAGGCCCGTACTTGTATGTCCTGGGTCCTGATGCATTGGCGGCGATGTTGCCTCCGAGCGAGCCGTTGAGTTCGGTCGGGTCGACGGGGTAAAAGAATCCCTCGGGACGGGATTTCATCTCTGCTATGGCACCTTCGGTTATATCGGAGACATCATCGAATACGCGCTTCCTGAGGAAATCGTTCAGCTGACGCACGGTGACGAAAGGCTGCACCCGCACGAAGAAACCGCGGCCATCCTTTCCGACTCCCAGAATCTTATCGAAACGCTCCATCGAAAGGACCGAACCTCCGTAAGGAACGGAGCCTCCGCACATCCCGGTACGCATGCCGGAAATCGTGATGCTGGAACATGTCCTGACGGCTTCGATTACCTCGGCCTCATTGACCGGAATGATGACCTCGTCGGCCCTGCCGCGGATCTTGCATTCGTCTATGGTATAAGGCGAATCCCCGGGAAGCTCAGTTAGCCTTATCATATGAATCGTTGAGCCTGGGAACCATGGCGGCGGTGACGGACTGTTCGGTGAGCGCCTTCCTCTCGAGGAGTCCGCGGCTCAGGTAGCCGATGGCCCCCTGACCGTGTCCGATGTCTTTCTGTCCGAAGACCTGGTCCATGGCCTCGCTGACGGTTTTTCCCTGACGGACGAGTTCTGCGACCGCGGGCGGATACATGAAACCGGAGCCGGTACCGACGGTGATCCTGCCGTCGCGGTCTGCTACGGCGCAGTACTGGTAATCGTAGAGGCCGTCCTCCTTCTCGAAGACGCCTGCCTCGATACCTACAGAAAGGTCATGCTCTCCGAGCGCGGCACGGGCGCGGTTAATGGCTCCCTGCCTGGTCTCCGCCTCGTGTGGCTGGTCCGGTACCCCGCTGTCCACATCGACGGCTGTAACACGGACATTGCCGAAGATACGCTCCATGACGGAACGCACGGCCTCGACCTTCACATGGTTGAGGGAACCCACTGCAACATCTAGTGCATCGGCGGCACCGCTGCGGCTGTACTTGCCTTCGAGAATCAGATGGGCACTGAGCTTGTTACCGTCAGCAGCCATGACCAAAGGCACAACGGAGATGATCAGAGGTTTGATGTCCCTCTTTACACGGTCCTCGTTCACCTTGTAGCCGTTGGATTCGGTCTCGGGGGATACGATCAGGGCATCGACATCGTCCATTATGTCGGGCGAGCCGTAGATATCGTTCAGCTCGAATATCTGGAAGGGCTTCCCGTAACGGGAGAGCTCAATCTGCAGTGCCTTCTCTCTGAGGTGATACGGAAGGAAATCGGACCTGGTCTGGGATGCCATGGCATCACTGGTAAGTCCCACGAAAACCTCCGAACCGAGTTCGAAGGCACGGTCGAAAAGCGCCCTGTGCCCGTCGTGTATGACGTTGAAAGTTCCTGCTACTGCGGTCTTCATTTCAGATACCCACTACGATTATCGCGGCTATGGTGACGACCCACAGGGCCGCCACGATGATTATGTATTTCCTGAGGCTCTTGCGCGCCTGCTCTCCGTCGGTCTTCTTGCACTCGTCAGAGCAGTAGTATCCCTCGCCCACGAAGGCCTTTCCGCATTTGCGGCAGTGGTGGTGCTGGGGGATCTTGAGGGTATATTCCTTCTGGGCGTCCTCGCGGGTGTCATAGGGCATTGTTCTCACCTGCCGCCTGACGCCTGTCGAGTTCATTCTGCACGAGAATCATGCAATGATCCGCATGGAGACTGTACGGTCCCACGTTGATGGTGGAGGGATTCTGCTCGAGGAGCTTCTTCTCCTCCGCCTCGGTGAGGTCCTGATTGTCTCCGAGGACGAAGATCGGGTTCTCGGGGAACTCGAAATCCCTGCAGTCCACCCCGTCCTCCTTAAGATAGACGAAATTGCCGAGTTTGGCGAGTTTGTCGATGACGTCGTCGAAACTCATGCGTGAGATGAAAACTCCGGGAGAGGAACTGATCTCCCCTTCCTTGGGCACCTTCTTCAGAAGGGCGTTCCTGATGAGAGATGCGGTACTCCTCTCGTCAGGATTGAGATACTTGACGGTGGCTCCCTCGAACCTCACGGTCTTGGGGGCATCCTCTCCGCCTTCCAGCACCAGATAGATCTCGGCATCCTTGCGGAGGTTGTGGCTCATGACGAAGGCGGAATTCACACACCTGACCAGGATGTCCATCCTGCCGGCACCTCCCGCCAGATCGTCCAGTTTGAACGAGCCGTCGGTGGCCGCCTTGTGTCCGGTGATGACGAAGTACCTCATTCGCTTCCACCGCTGTTCTCGAACTCTTTGAGGGCCTCGGGATCCATCGCGCCGAACTGCTTCTGCATCTTCTTGCGCATCTTCCTGTCCTTTCCGACGGCACCCATCATCTTCTTGCTGTTGTTGTACTGCTTGAGGAGTTCCTTGACATCCGAAGTGGACACACCGGCTCCGCGGGCGATCCTCTCGATGCGCTTACCCTTGATGAGATTGGGTTCGTCCTTCTCCTGCATGGTCATGGAATCCATGATGACCTTGTACTGGTCGAGCCTGGCCTGGGAGGCGTCGAGATCGATTTTGTCCTCCATCTTGTTCATTCCGGGCAGGAGTCCGACCAGTTTCTTCAGGGCACCCATCTTCTTGACCGCTTTCATCTGAGCGTACATGTCGTTGAGGGTGAAACGGCCGGTCATCATGTTCCTGGCGATGGCCTCCATGTCCTCTTCCTCATCGGCCATCTCCTCTCTGGCGATCTCGACGAGACTGGCGAGATCACCCATTCCGAGGAGACGGGAGATGAATCTGTCGGCGTCGAAGGCCTCGAGGTCGCGGATGTGCTCTCCGACTCCGAGGAAAACGATTCTTGCGTTGGTGGTGGCGACAGCTGAGAGTGCACCTCCTCCCTTTGCGGTACCGTCCATCTTAGTGAGAATGACACCGGTGACGTCCACCGCTTTATTGAAAGCATCAGCCTGGGGTCCTGCCTGCTGACCGACCTGGGAATCGAGGACCAGGATCCTCTCCTCGGCGTGTGCTACCTTGGAGATTCCGATAATCTCTTCGATGAGGTCGTCCTCCAGTGCGTGACGTCCGGAGGTATCGATGATCCTGATCTTCTTGTCTGCGAACTTCTCCAGTCCGTCCTTCACGATCTTGACGGCATCCTTCTGTCTGGGTTCGCCGTAGACCTCGGCACCGACCTTGGCACCGAGCTGCTTGAGCTGATCGAGAGCCGCAGGCCTGTAGACGTCGGCCCCGATGAGTCCGACGCTGAATCCTTTCTTGATGAAGTAATTGGCGAGCTTTCCTGCGGAAGTGGTCTTACCCTGACCGTATAAACCTACGAGCATGATGGTCTGGGGCTTGAGGGCGAGGGGTTCGCCGTTCTTCAGGAGATTCACGAGTTCCTCGTAGATGATGCGGGTGACATGCTGCTTGGCGGACTTGCCGGCGGCAGGCTTCTCGCTGAGGGATCTCGTCTTCACGTTGTTGGTGAGTTTGAGAACAAGCTGAACGTTCACATC
>Ga0256405_10003411_pt1 | contig 32787 bp, 29 predicted proteins | sample RumenRJG_02DNA_FD_189096 | JGI IMG/M metagenome (GOLD analysis project Ga0256405, IMG submission 189096) | Bovine rumen microbial communities from Lethbridge, Alberta, Canada - RJG_02 | ecosystem: Host-associated > Mammals > Digestive system > Stomach > Rumen | place: Canada: Alberta...
GAAAAGGACCGTACATCCAGGAAGCCCTGGAGAAGAGAATTCTTGCTATGAATGATGGTAGCAAGAAGAAGGAGGTCGTGAAGACCTGGTCCCGCGCCAGCATGATCTCCCCTGACTTCGTCGGCCACACTGTCGCAGTTCATAATGGAAACAAGTTCATTCCTGTTTACATTACTGAGAACATGGTCGGCCACAAGCTTGGCGAATTCGCGCCTACCAGAACATTCAAAGGCCATTCGGGCAACAATAAGTAATGATTAAGGAGAATTAAGTTATGGGAGCTCGTAAAAGACTTATGGCTGAGAAGTTCAAGGAAGCCAAAAAGAACACCGCTATATCAAAGCTTAACGATGTGCCTACATCCCCCAGGAAGATGCGTCTCGTCGCTGACACCGTCAGGGGTGTGGAAGTAAACCGTGCGCTTGACCTTCTTCATTTCTCGAAGAAGCATCCTTCAATCCGTCTCGAGAAGCTTCTCCGCAGCGCTATCGCCAACTGGGAAGCCAAGAATCCTGACAAGAGCAAGGAGCTGGACAATGGCAATGTCTATGTCAAGACCATCATGGTTGACGAAGGCCGTACGCTCAAGAGAATCCGTCCCTGCCCTCAGGGCCGCGCCGGAAGGATCCGCAAGCGTTCGAACCATGTCACCATCATTCTCGATGTCAAACCCACTACAGTAGAGGAGAACAAGTAATATGGGACAGAAAACTAATCCTATTTCCAACAGAATCGGTATCACCCGTGGATGGGACTCCAACTGGTGTGGTGGCAACTACGCCGAGAAGATCGCCGAGGACTATGAGATCCGCAAGTATCTGACCAACCGTCTTGCGAAGGCCAGCATCTCCAAGATCGTCATCGAGAGGACCCTTAAGCTCATCACCGTGACCATCCATGCCGCAAGGCCCGGATTCATCATCGGTAAGGGTGGACAGGAAGTCGACAAGCTCAAGGAAGAGCTCAAGAAGGTCACCAAGAAGGACGTCCAGATCAACATCTTCGAGGTCAAGAGGCCCGAGGTCGACGCCCATATCGTGGCTGACAGCATCGCCCGCCAGATCGAGGGCCGCGTTTCCTACCGCAGGGCCATCAAGATGGCTATCGCTTCCGCGATGAGGGTAGGTGCCGAAGGCATCAAGGTCCAGATCAGCGGCCGCGTCGGCGGAGCTGAAATGGCTCGCAGCGAGATGTTCAAGGAAGGCCGTACTCCTCTGCACACTTTCCGTGCTGACATCGACTATGCACTGGCAGTTGCCAGCACCAAGGTCGGTGCCCTCGGAATCAAGGTGTGGATCTGCAACGGCGAGCGTTACGGCAAGCAGGATCTTACCCCCAACTCCGCATCTGCAGCTAATGCTCAGGGTGGCGGACGTCCCCGTGGAGAACGCGGAGACCGCAGGGGTGATCGTGGTGACCGTCGTGGAGGTCGTGGTGGCCGTGGTGGCCGTCGTGACTCACGCAGCGCCGAATAAGGTCATTCCTTATGTGATTGAGACCGGAGCCATAGCGGCCCCGGTCTTTTTTTGTTTGTTTATTGTTATATTTGCGTAGCAAGACCATCAAGACTAATAATCATGAGAAAAACTGTCTTATTCGCGGCCCTGTTTCTGGGCACGCTTTTGATTGCCGGCTGTAGTGACAGCCAGGAAAGACCTTCTTCCAGCCAGGCTTATCCCAAGGCCAAGGGAGTGACACGTATCGTTCATTACAATGTCGGAGTGTTTTCGAAAGAGATTGACAACAGCATTCCGATGGTGGCGGCCATGATGAAGGAACTCGGTGCGGATGCTTTGTCCCTGAACGAGCTTGACAGCTGCAATACCAGGCACACAAACTATCAGCTGGCCGACATGGCCAAGGAAATGGGAGGTTGGAACTATTTCTACAGCAGGGCGATGGCTTATCGTGAAGGAGCCTACGGCGTAGGAATAGCCGTCCCGAACGAGATACTCGACAGTTTCACGATTCCTCTCGCCAAGGGCGATGGCTCGGAACCCAGGGCTTGCAGCGTGGTCGAGACCAAGTACTATGTGATTGCCTCCACACACCTGGACCATAAGGCCGAATCTTCCGTGATCGACCAGGCACGGACAATCAACGAGGTCCTGGCTAAGAAATATTCAAAATCCAAGAAGCCCGTTTTCCTTTGCGGCGACATGAACTCCCGTCCTGAAAGCGCTACCCTTAAGGAACTCAAGAAGGAGTGGGATGTCCTGTCCGTGGAAAAATTCACCATTCCCCCCAAGGAACCCAGGGCATGCATAGATTTCATCCTTGCACTTCGCAATGGAGCAAAGTACAAGCTCGTCGGATCCGACGTCCCTACCGTTTTCAAGGACGGTGACGTAACCGTGGCTTCGGACCACCTTCCTGTCTATGTGGATGTGAAACTCTAATGACTTAGTTGACATATCCTCGGATTTTTATTAAATTAGCAAGTCGTACGCATCAGCGTCGGCTTGCTAACTGCATTTATTTCTACTAGTAACTATAATTATGGCACAATCCAGAAGAGATTTCATCAAGAAAGCGGGCTTGGGTATCGGTGCCTTGACGATACTTCCGCGTGAAGTTTTCGGCAAGATGGGCGACCCTTCCAGCAAGTTAGTCGCGCCGAGCGACCAGATGACCCGTGGAATCATCGGAGTCGGTGGTATCGGCATGAGCAACCTTCATTTCGTGAGCGACGAGCGCTGCCGCCTCGTGGCTGTCTGTGATGTTGACCAGAAGCATCTGGACAACGCTCTCCAGAAAGGGAAAGAGAGATTCGGTACAGAACTCCAGTCCTATCACAATTGGAAGGACCTGGTTCACGATCCCAACGTGGACATCGTCCACATCGCCACACCTTCCCATTGGCATGGTCTGATGGCTGTCGAGGCCGCCAAGGCAGGAAAGGATATTTTCTGCGAGAAGCCTATGACAAGGACCATCGGCGAAGGCAAGAAGGTCGTCGAGGCTGTCAACAAGTATGGCAGCATCTTCCGTCTTGACACCTGGTTCCGCTTCAAGGACACTTTCTACGGTCTTGGAACTACGGTAGAGCCTTTGAAGAAGCTGGTTGACAGCGGTCTTCTCGGATGGCCTCTTACCGTCAGGATCTCCGGCGCTACAGGATTTGCCTGGAAATTCTACTGGACCGGCAAGGAGAATCTCGTTCCCCAGCCCGTTCCAAAGGAGCTCGACTACGATGCATGGCTCGGACCGGCCCCTGTGAAGCCTTATCATCCTCATCGCGTACATCAGAGTTTCCGTGGTTACTGGGATTATGAGTCCGGCGGACTCGGCGATATGGGACAGCACTACATCGACCCTGTCCAGTACTTCCTCGGGAAGGACGACACCTTCCCCGTGAAGGTGGAAGTTGATGCTCCTATGCAGCACCCTGACGCAGTCGGTATCTGGAGGAGCATCACCTACACCTATGCCGACGGCTGCAAGATCATCCTCGAGGGCGAAGGTTTCGAGAGCACCGGCAAGGTGCCTTACATCGAAGGCCCCAACGGAAAGGTCTACAAGGGCTTCGAATGCACCATCCCGAACGTGCAGGACATCATCAACGAGCTTCCTGATCCGGAGCCTCGCCATACCGACTTCCTGGATTGCGTGAAGACACGCCAGAAGTTCGCCCTTGCCGAGGAAAACGGACATCACAGCTGTACTATCGTCAACATGGGTTCATGCGCCCTTCGTCTCGGAAGGACCCTCCATTTCGATCCGGACAAGCAGCTCTTCATTGGTGACGATGCTGCCAACCTGCTCATCAACCAGCCCATGCGCGCACCCTGGTCAATCTAAATCCTGAAGAATCATGAAAAAGATATATTCAATACTGATCCTCCTGGCCCTGGCAGTTTCAGTCTATGCCCAGGATGCCAGGCAGAGGACCGTCCAGACCATTGTGGCTGACGTTCTCGCTGCAATGCCGGCCCAGAACAGCGCCGACTTTGCCACCCAGATCGGCGACCTTGCCAAGGCTGCACCCCAGTCTGTCGTGGAGGTGGCTTCTATGCTCAAGCCTGCCGGCGAAGGCGTCAAGAATGCCATTTATGAATATGCCCTTACGGGTCTCGTTGCCTACGTCAACGATCCTGCCCACGGAGACAAGAAAGCCGATGTGCTCAAAGGTCTTCAGGATGCTGCCAATGTGTGCAAGGATCCTACCAACAAGGAACTCCTGACCTCTCTCCAGAGGATGCTCGGCAGTTATGTCGCTCCGGTCGAGGAACCCGGACTCTCCCTTAAGGAAGCCAAGGCCCTTCTCAAGTCCGGCAAGACCCACGAGCAGTGCCTCGCGGCCGATGCCATCATGAAGGCAGAGCCCTCAAAAGCATGGAAGACTGTTGCTTCAGCACTCAAGAGCGACAATAAGATATTCAGGAACTCCGTGATCAGCAATGCTACGAAGATCCTCGGTCCTTCTGCCCTCGTGCCCCTTTTCACCAGCAAGTTCAAGAAGCTTATTCCCGATGCCAAGGTCGATGTCCTGAACTGGTTTGGCAACAACAAGATCTCTTCAGTTGCCGCTCTGGTCAATTCTGCTATCGGAGAAGGTGGTGATGTGGCAAAGGCTGCCATCGCAGCTGCCGGAAAGATCGGAAGCAATTCCGCTGTGGATGTCCTCATTGGCCAGCTTGGCGGTGAAAATGGAGCCGAAGCTCTCACTGCACTCAAATCCTTCAAGGGTGACATCAAGGGCAAGGTGGCAGAAGCCCTTGCAGCGAAGCTTGCTGACGGCAAGGATATGACTGCCATCAACAATCTCGTGGCCCTTGCAGCTGCAAGGAGGATGAAAGAGGCTGCTCCTTCGATCTATTCCATGCTCGGAGGTTCCCTTTCTTCCCTTGGTGCCAAGAACCTGGCCAGCTTCGTGGGAGTAGGTGACATCGCCAAGGTAGGCGGTCTGCTCGACGGAGCAAAGGACAACGTCGAGGACTATTCCAACGCTCTCAAGTCCGCCATCCACACCCTTTCTCCTGCTGATCAGTACACCCAGGTCAGCAATCTCATGAAGACAGCGAAGAATGCTGAAAGGTTCTATCCCGTCCTTGCTTCCACAGGCACTGACGAGGCAGTTGCCGACCTTGAGAAGGCTTGTGCCAACGGCAGCAGTGTCGCTCTTGGCGCCCTTACCGTCATCGACAACTTCAAGGCCGCTCCCATCCTGCTCAAGGCAGCGAAGGCAAACGCATCCAATGTCGCAAAGGTTCTTCCACGTTACATCTCCCTGGTGAACACCTACGAGAATAACCTTGACAAGAAGCGTGCAGATCTCGGCGAAGCCCTGACCCTTGCCAACACCAAGGATCTTAAGACCGCCGCCCTCAAGGCTCTTTCTGATGTTCCTACCATGAAGGCCTTCAGGCTGGCTGGAAAATACCTTGACGACAAGGATGCAGCCTATGCCGCAGCCGGAGCGGTCAAGAACATTGCTTCCAAGACCAAGGAAGAGATCGACTACAACACCTTCAAGACCAATCTTGACAAGGCTGCCGCCATCTTCAAGGCAGCCGGTGGTGCCGACGACGGCTACGCTGTCGACGAGATCGGCCAGCTCCTTTCCAAGGCAGAGCCTTTCACCCCTTCAGAGCTGACCGCCGAAGAGAAGAAGCAGGGCTTCGAGATGCTCTTCGACGGTACCAACCTCGACAAGTGGCAGGGTGACCTTGAGGGATATATTCCCGTCAACGGAACCATCTACGTTAGCGCCAACTACGGCAGCACCGGCAACCTCTACACCAAGAAGGAGTACCGCAACTTTGTCTACCGTTTCGAGTTCTGCTTCCTACGCGAGGGAGTCAACAACGGTGTCGGTGTCAGGACTCCTATGGGTGTCGACGCTGCTTACGACGGCATGTGCGAGGTCCAGATCCTGGACCATGACGCTCCGATGTACGCCAACCTCCGCGAGTACCAGGTCCACGGCTCCGTCTACGGTGTCATCCCGGCCAAGAGGATCGTCCACAAGCCCCTGGGCGAATGGAGTACCGAGGAAATCCGCGTCGAGGGCGACCGCATCAAGGTCACTGTCAACGGACAGGTCATTGTGGACGGCAATATCCGCACTGCCTGCAAGGGCCATAACGTTGCTCCTGACGGTTCCAACAACAATCCCTACACCGTCGACCACAGGAACCATCCCGGAATGTTCAACAAGAAGGGTTACATCTCCTTCTGCGGCCACGGCGAAGGCCTGAAGATCCGCAACGTCCGCGTACTTGACCTTGGAGACAAGAAGTAAAAGGCGGAACAAGCTTTCCGTTTCAGTAATGTGTGCGGATCTCCTCAATCTTGAGAGTGAGATCCGCACTCTTGAAAACAATGGCGTCGACATGCTCCACATTGATGTCATGGACGCCCACTTCGTCCCGAACCTTACTTTCGGCCATGATTTCATAAAGGCCATGCAGAAGAAGACAAGTCTCCCCCTTGACTGTCATTTCATGGTGACGGATCCTGAACTGGCCATGGAACGGCTGGGGACTCTCCGTCCTGGGGATGGCTTTACCGCTCATGCAGAGCTGAAAGACGCTTCTGGAGCACCTCGCTCCTATGAGCAGCTGGCGAAGGAAGTACATGACATGGGAGCCTTTTTCGGCCTTGGACTGAGTCCTGACACACCTCCTGAGACCCTGGAGAGGAATCTTCCTTTCATCGATGTGGTACTTCTGATGCTGGTCTATCCTGGATTCGCCGGGTCGAAGATGGTTCCAGGGATCATGGACAAGGTGGCCCGGACACGCATGTGGCTGGACTCCCATGGCCGGGAGGATGTGGAGATTATCGTGGACGGTTCTGTCAGCCCCGAAGGCGCCAGGGAAATGGCCGCCATGGGCGCATCCATATTCGTAGGCGGGACCGCGGGCATTTACAGGAAGGGAATGTCCCTCGAAGAGACCATCCCGCAATTCCGGAAGATGATAGAATAGCCTATCTTGGCTTTTCTCCGGTGTACATACGGCAGATGCCGAAGGTGAAAGCCTTGTGCGTGACGGCCTCGAATCCGGCCTGGCGCATCATGGCGGAAAATTCCTTCTTTCCCGGGAAGTCATTTACGGATGCCGGGAGATAGGAATATGCTCCCTTGTCTCCTGAGACCTTTCCTCCGATCTTTGGAAGGATATTCAGGAAATACAGGTCATAGAACCATCTGACCACCTTGTTTTCAGGCCTGGAAAGCTCCAGGATGACCAGCTTCCCTCCGGGTTTAAGCACCCTCAGGGCTTCCTTCAGGCCTTTTCCCTTATCCTCGAAATTCCTTATTCCGAAAGCATTGGTCACCCGGTCGAAGCTGCCGTCCGGGAAACGCAGGTTTTCTCCATCCCCGGTCTCTATCGAGATCCTGTCCTGAAGATCTTGCTTCGCCACCTTTTCTTTCATGACCTCGAGCATGCCTTCCGACAGGTCCACACCTGTGACGTGGGCCTCAGGCGAGGCCTTGGCTATAGCGATAGCAAAGTCCCCGGTCCCGCATGCCAGGTCAAGGACAGAGAGATCCTTCACTTCGTTCAGGATGACAGAAAGAGCCCTGCGGCGCCAGGACTTGTCTACATCCAGGGACAGTATGTGGTTGAGCTTGTCGTAGTCGGCGGCGATTCCGTCGAACATTTCCTTTATCTTGGCTTTTGCAGGCATCTTATCTGAATAGTATGAATGACAGTCCTGCAATCAGCGAGAGCAGGAAGGTGGAGATTACGAGCAGGGGGAGCATCGGATCCAAGGCTCTTTCGGTAAGAGTCCGGACCCCGTGGAGATGTTTTATGTAGAGAGGGAGGGTTATGATGAACATGAAATGCCAGGGATTGGGCTTGTAGATGGCCGCGAAAAGTAGCATCAGGATCCAGCCCAGGCAGATGAGCATGGTCTGGTAAGTCCTGGCACCTGCCAGTCCGAGTCTGATGGCCACAGTGACCCTGTTGACCGAATCGGTCTTCATGTCACGGATGTTGTTGACATTGAGGACTCCCACGCTGAAGCAGCCGATAGCGGAGGCCGGCAGTACGAGTTTCCAGTCAGGAATAGTGTGGGCTGCCACGAAATAACCTCCAAGGACGGATACAAGGCCGAAGAAAATGAAGACGAACAGGTCCCCGAGTCCGCGGTAGCCGTAGGGATTCTTTCCAAGGGTGTAGCGCATAGCTCCGGCGATTGCTGCTGCTCCGAGAACAAGGAGACAGAGCGAACTTGTACAGAACAATGTTCCGAAAGAAACCCAGATCATGATGATTCCGCTCACGGCACACAGCAGGCAGACTATCATGATCATGCGCTTCATGTCTTCGATTGTAAGTCCGCCTTCTTCCAGTCCGTATGAAGGCCCTTGCCGATCTTCCGTGTCGGTCCCCTTGAGGACATCTCCAAGGTCGTTCGAAAGGTTTGACAGGATCTGTAAGAGGATGGTAGTGAGGATGATCAATAAAGCAGTCCAGGGACTGACATTGAAATCTGAAGCTGCCAGCAAGATTCCGAGCATGACCCCGGCCAGAGAAAGCGGAAGGGTTCTCAACCTCATGGATCTTATTGCGGCGCGTGTTTTGAATGTCATTGATCCGAAATTCTTTGTAAGAAAACAAATTTACTCATATTCCGAAAATATTCATAACTTTGAAAGTTATTACGGAAATCAAAAAATGATAGGAATAATCATGAAGACAAGATCACTTATCGTTGCAGCTGCCGTGGCACTTATCGCCGTCAGTTGCTCACCCAAGGTGTCCGACAAGACCACCATCACCGGTGATCTGGGAGCAAATGCACCTGAAAGCGTTGAGCTTTCCATCAAAGATGCAAACGTTCTGATCAACGTTCCCGTCACTGACGGAAAATTCACTGCAGAAATTCCAGCTTGCCAGACTGGTATCGCCCGTATCAAGGTCGGAAACCTTGTCAACAATTTCGTTTCTGACGGTACTCCCCTCGATGTCACCATGACTGATGGCATGACCCTGAACATCACTTCCAAGTATCCCAAGATCTCTACCCAGGCAGCTTATGAAATTCTGCAGAAGGGCCTGCTCGATCTTCAGAAGAACTACCAGCCCAAAATCCAGGCTGCAGTCAGCGAAGAGATGCAGAACAGCGTTTACGATGCTTACCAGAAGGATGTCAAGAAGATCTGCCTCGAGGCTCTGAATCTCAACAAGGACAACTACGTCACCGTCTCCGCCATCGAGAATCTCCAGTACCTTCTCGGCAACGAGCAGATGGATTCCGTCCTTTCCATCGTCGATCCCAAGATTGCGGAAATCGCCTCAGTCAAGGCTATCAGCGAAGTGGTCAAGGCCAAGAAGGCTACCGCCGAAGGCATGAAATTCACCGATTTCGAGGTCGACGGAGTCAAGTTCTCTGATTTCGTCGGCAAGGGCAAGTACATGCTCGTGGATTTCTGGGCTTCCTGGTGCGGTCCGTGCAAGGCTGAACTTCCTAACATCAAGAAGGTTTACGAGACCTATGCAGGTCCTGAATTCGATGTACTCAGCGTAGCTGTCTGGGACAAGAAAGAAGACACCATCAAGGGCGCCAAGGATCTTGGCATCGTCTGGAACCAGATCATCGATGCACAGAACATACCTACTGACATCTACGGCATCCAGGGCATTCCTCACATTATCCTCTTCGGACCCGATGGAACCATCGTCAAGAGGGATCTCCGCGGCTCGGCCATCGAGGCAGAGGTTGCCAAGTACGTCAAACCCGTCAAGTAAATCTTGGACGGCAAGAGTCTCACTGTCAGGGAAAAGATTTCCCTGTTTCCACATTCCCCGGGGGTTTATCGCTACTACGATTCCTCGGGGAAGGTGATTTATGTGGGTAAGGCCAAGGACCTCCACAAGAGGGTGGCCCAGTACTTCGTCCCACCTGAGAGACTCAACATCAAGACCAGGATCCTGGTCAGCAAGATCGCAGATGCCCAGTTTTCCGTGGTCGATTCGGAGGCGGATGCCCTGCTGCTTGAGAATAACCTCATAAAGCAATACAAGCCGCATTACAACATCCTTCTCAAGGACTCTAAAACCTATCCATGGATAGTTGTCACCAATGAGGAGTTCCCGAGGGTTTTCCTGACCAGAAGGGTGGACCGTAAGACCGGGACATATTACGGTCCCTACAGTTCGGTAACGCATGCGAACTACCTTCTGGAGTTCTTCCGGAAGAATTACCCCTTGCGATCCTGCAAATTGAAGATTACTGGTGAGGCCGTCCTTCGCGGGAAGTTCCGTCCCTGCCTGGAGATGCACATCGGACGCTGCAAGGGCTGCTGCGTTGGGGCTGTGAGCAGGGAGGAATATTCATCATGGATAGATGAGATCACCCGTCTGCTGAAAGGCGGGGTGAATGACATTATCAGGGAATATGAGTCCGCGATGAAGGAGGCGGCTTCCGAACTTCGCTTCGAGGATGCGCAGGTCTACAAGAACCGTATCGATGCCCTCAGGAAACATTATTCAAAGTCGATAATCTCCTCTGCTTCAGACGCTTCCTGTGATGTTTTCTCTCTGGTTTTCGACGGTTCCGAAGCTTTCGGAAACTTCTTGAGGGTCCGTGGCGGAGCGGTCGTCCAGTCGCTGAACCTTGGATTCAAGATGAACATCGAGGAAGAACAGGCCTCCGTCCTCAGTACTTTCATCGCCGAGATCGAATCCAAGTTCGGCAACCTTGCCAAGGAGGTTATCGTGCCCTTCCTTCCTGACGTGGAAATAGATGGCGTAGCGTTCAGGATACCTGCAAAGGGTGACAAGCTCTCACTCCTTGAATTGAGTGCCAAGAATGCCAGGGAATATCATTTCAACACCCTAAAGCAGAAGGAGCGCACCGATCCTGACGAGTACAAGCGCTTGGTCATGGAAGACCTCCAAAAGGCGCTGGGAATGAAAGAATTGCCGAAACACATAGAGTGTTTCGACAATTCCAACATCCAAGGTACGAACCCTGTGGCATCCTGCGTGGTGTTCCGGGATGGAGTTCCTTCTAAAAAAGACTACCGCAAGTTCAAGATCAAGACAGTGATCGGGGCCAATGACTTTGCTTCGATGAAGGAAGTCGTGAACCGTCGTTATTCCCGGATGCTGGCAGAGGCTTCGGACGACCTCCCGCAACTCGTGGTGATCGACGGAGGCGAAGGCCAGCTGGAGTTTGCCCGTCAGGCCCTGGCCGAGCTCGGAATCCTTGACAGGCTGATGGTGGTAGGCCTTGCAAAAAGGATGGAACTTGTCATCCGGATTGACGATCCATATCCTCTTTTCCTGGACCGTAACTCCCACGCTCTGAAAGTCCTTATGCAGATCCGAGACGAAGCTCACCGTTTCGGTATCACCTTCCACCGCTCGCTGCGAAGCAAGGGCCAGATCCAGAGTGCCCTGCGCAGCATCAAGGGAGTCGGAGAACAGACTGAGAGCCGGCTTCTGATGCATTACGGATCCGTGGCTCGGATTGCTGCGGCTTCCCTCAAAGACCTCTCGACCATGGTCTCTCCGGCCCTTGCCAAGACCATCCTAGAAGAATTGAATAAGGAATATCCAACCACATAATAATGAAAAGATTGACTTTACCGGCGGTTCTGGCACTTCTGTCGGCCGTCTGCATCGGAGCCTCGGCCCAGGAAAACATATCTCTTAACGGTAAGTGGAACCTCGAGTTCTGGGAGCAGGAAGACACTCCTGTCACCGATCCTTCGCAGGTCGCTTTGCTGAACACTACAAAGCTCAGCGCAACGGTTCCCGGCAATGTCGAACTGGACCTCATGGCCGCCGGGATGATCGACGATCCTTCCGTCGGGAACAACATCTACAAACTCCGTCCTTACGAGTTCTGCCAGTGGATGTACAGCAGGCATTTCACAGCCCCTTCACTTTCGAAGGGACAAAGGTTGATCCTGGATTTCGAAGGAATAGACTGCCTTGCTGATATCTGGCTCAACGGTGAGAGGATAGGCTCGACGGACAATGCCATGATCGCCCATAAGTTCGATGTTTCGAAAGCGGTCCAGCCTGGAGACAACCTTCTTCAAGTGATCCTGCGTTCAGCCTTCCTAGAGGCCCAGAATTATCTCGTCGGAACCTATAGCTTCCGACACTACACAGAATCCGTCTGGATACGCAAGCCACGTCACTGCTACGGCTGGGACATCATGCCCAGGCTGGTCAGTGCCGGACTGTGGAGGGATGTTTACCTTACGGTCCAGGCCCCCGTGAGCCTCACCGATGTCCATTGGGTTACCGTAAGTGCAGATCCTGCGACTCGGAAAGTTTCCGCTTTTGTGGATACCCAGGTAAAGTACCCTGCATCCAAGGTCGACAAGGTACGGATAAAGGTCAAGCTCGAGAAGGACGGCAAGGTAGCTTACGAGAACGAGCGGATCCTTCCCACCTACGCCTGGAGGACCGAATTCAGCTTCGACAACGCTGAACTCTGGTGGCCTAAAGGCTATGGCGAGCCTGCCCTTTACGACGGCACGGTCAGCCTTCTCGATGAAGACGGCACCGTCCTGGCTTCAGACACCCGCAAGGTCGGTTTCAGGACCATCAAGCTCGAACGGAGCGAGATGATCAAAGATGGGGAGGGAAAATTCTGCTTCTACGTCAACGGCGAAAGAATATTCGTACGCGGAACCAACTGGGTGCCTTTGGACGGCTTCCACAGCAGGGACAGGCAGTGGGTGGACAGCACGCTCGACATGGTGGTCGACCTTAACTGTAACATGATCCGCTGCTGGGGCGGCAATGTCTACGAGGACACTCCTTTCTACGACCGCTGCGACCGCGAAGGAATAATGGTCTGGCAGGACTTTTCCATGGCCGGGATCATCTATCCCCAGGCTGATGAGTTCGTCTCAAAGCTCAGGGAGGAGATCAAGCAGGTTGTCATAAAGTTTAGGAGTCATCCTTCACTGGCGATCTGGTCCGGCAACAACGAGAATGATAATTCCCTTCTTTGGACCCTTCCGACCTTCAACATCGACCCCAACAGGGATGTAATAAGCAGGAAGATGATCCCTGAAGTGCTGTACGAGTTCGATCCCACAAGGCCTTACCTGCCTAGTTCTCCTTATTTCAGCGAGGAGGCTTTCAGGAACGGCTGCCAGCGCTCGGACCTTCCGCAGGACCATCTCTGGGGTCCTCGCGGCTACTATAAGGATCCGTTCTACAAGGATGCCAAGGCTATATTCGTAAGCGAAATAGGCTACCATGGGGCTCCTAACAAGGAATCGATCGAGAAGATGTTCACTAAGGACTGCCGCTTCCCCTGGACAAAGGACGGCGACTGGAACGAGGAGTGGATGACGAAGTCCGTCCGTCCCCTGCCTTTCTTTGTGGAGTTCGAGGGAAGGAACGACCTGATGACCAAACAGATAAACCTTCTGTTCGGGTTCAGGCCGCAGACACTTGACGATTTCGTGGACGCGTCCCAGAGCACCCAGGCCGAGGCGATGAAGTATTTCGTGGAGAAGTTCCGTGGGGCTAAGTTCGATCGCACCGGCATAATCTGGTGGAACGTACGTGACGGCTGGCCGATTGTCTCGGATGCCATCGTGGACTATTACAATTCCAAGAAACTTGCTTACACCTATCTCTGGAACGCCCAGAGGACCGTCTGCCTGCTGATAAACGATCCTGAAGACGGAATGCTTCCCCTCAGGGCTGTCAACGATTCGTTCATTCCGGCCGAAGGGAAGGTCAAGGTGACTGATGTCGGGAGCGGCAAGGTAGTTTACAAAGGCAGTTTCAGTGTCGGATCCAACGATCGTTCGCTCGTGGCCGGGCTCCCTGTTCCCGATGGCCAGGGTGTCCTGCTCATTGATTATGAGACCGGAGGAAGCAAGTACCGCAACCACTACCTCTACGGCGCACCGCCCTTCGACTTCCGCACCTACCAGCGCTTGATGTCAAAGGCAGGGATCAGCAGGTAGCAGGATCGGCGTCGCCAGTTGATGATAGCCCGTTTTGCAGAAGTGTCTGACCACTAATTAATTACGAAAAACGCATAGACTAATAATCTATGCGTTTTCTGTATAATACTAAAAATCAACACGTTGCAAAAAACGCTCTTCGTCGGGAAAGACGAAAGAATGACAGTAGACTATTCCTGGTCAGGGAGGTCGGAAACGATGTCCTGGGAGGGGAGGGATTCCTGGAAGGAAGCGGGATATGTCCCATAGGCATAGACGCCTGGAATAGTAGTGTAAGGATTGATCGGGTCATCCTCCGGCTTGGAGCAGGAAGCGAATCCCAGTGCTGCCAGCAGTGCGGCCAGATAGGCTTTGACAAATCTGTTAGATGCGAGCTTCATGTCCCTTAACAATTATCTGAACATCAATCACAAAGATAGCAGGAAAAAACTAAAAAGCAAACCGGACACCCAGGCTGCTGAAAGGCAGACCTATTTCGGCGTATAATCCCAAGAAAGGCAATAAGGAAACTCCGGCTCCAACCATTCCGTTTGCCATGAATTTGCTGACCAGGTCTCCTTCCTCCTTTTTGGATCCGTACCATCCTGCTCCTCCTCTCATGTAGATGTCAAATACCCTTGAGAAAGAATACCTTAAGTTTAATTGTGGGGCTCCATAATACTCCCTTACGGTCTGATCCGGGGTTGGCTCGTCGTGGGTTTTGCCAGATGAGGCGAACGCCATCACTCCTATTCCAAATGAAAGTTTCGGAGTGATGTCCGCCACTTTGAAATCACCGACGATCTCTGCTCCCCAGGAACCCATCGGGTACACTGACGGACCTGCTTGGACATAGTTCTGAGCCTTGCTTACAAATGGAATGAGCAACAGCAAAAACAAAAGCAATCTTCTCATGACAATAATATATATATCAATCAATTAAATCCATAAAATTAAAAACCTTGCATCAAATTGATGTAAAATCGCTAAATACGCGGCGTAAAACAACTAAAACAAGAAAGCAAATGAAGAGAATCGTTACTCTTATCGTGGCTGCATTCATGATGACTGTCGCCACTAACTCTTTCGCCCAGATGTCTGTTGGTGCAGGTGTCCTTCACGTTAATGACCAGATCTCTCTGAAAGGAATCGATCCCGTGGATATGGGTATGAACGGATTCTATGCCGGTGTTTCCTACAACCTTCCGATCGTCGGATTCGTAGGAATCACTCCCGGACTCTATTATTCCATGCTCTTTTCCAATGACAGCGAGTTCAACGGTCAGCTCGGCGCCAAGGTCAGGGAGCACTTCATCAACGTTCCGGTCTATCTGAACGTCGGTTTCGGCCTCGGTGAGAACGCCAGGTTATTCGTTTTCGCTGGCCCTACAGCCCAGATCGGCCTTGCCTCGACAATAGAGGTCTCCGTGGCTGGAAACAACAGCCCCAAGGTTGATCGCTACGACAACAACAACTACAGCAGGACCAACCTTCTTCTTGGTGGCGGCCTCGGTCTTAACCTTTACAGGTTCCAGATCACTGCCGGCTTCGACCAGGGTCTCTTCAACCTCGACACCTCCAATGATGGAACCAAGTGGACAAAGAGCTATGCCAAGGCTGGAATCGCTTATCTTTTCTAGAATATAGGCAATAGTACAAGGCGGGATGAGAGCAACTCACCCCGTCTTTTTTATTTCAGTACCGGGGCGCACTTGACTCCCATGAGTTTCAGGGATGAGACGAAGTCGGAAGTGACAGCTACCTGGAACTTGGTCGAGTGGAATTCGATGTTGTACTTCGTGCCCGGATCGTAGAGGTACATCTTCAGGGGAGTCTTGCCCTTGTTGGTGCTGACTAGCTTGACCAGGTCCTTGCGGAACTTTTCGGTCAGCATGGGTGTGGTGATGCTGATCGAGAATCCGGCCAGTTTAGTCTCGTTGACGTTGCCGAGCAAGGATATTCCTTTGATCCTGAAACCGAAAGGGGCCACTTTCCCCTGGGCTCTTTCTTCGGGCCTGATGGAATATTTCTCATCGATCTCACCTTCAATGTAGAGGCTTGCATGCGGCTGGAGGTACTTCATGAAGGTCTCGTAGTCCCGTCCGAAGAGTGAGAGTTCGTACGAGCCGCTGTAGTCTTCAAGCTTGGTGCGGGAATATGGTTTTCCGGTCTTGGTGGTGAGGGTTGAAGTCTCCGTGACAAGGCCTGCCACCGCGATCTTCATCTTTTTCTTGGAAGCTTCGCATTCAGCGATGACGTTCCCCAGGGTGGCAAGTTCCTGGTTCGTGAAGGTCTCCATCTCGAAGGAATATTTCTCAAGCGGGTGGGAGGAAATGTACATCCCGACATATTCCTTTTCCTTCTGGAGGATCTCCATCTCGTCGTCTATCTCGACATTTTCAGGAATATCCGGCCGTACCGGCTTCATCTCTTCCATTTCGCCGAAGAGGGATGCTCCGGAGTCCGCACTGTCCTGGCTGTACAAGGCTGCATAACGGGCAAGCTCGTCGATGAAGAAACTGCCGTTCTTGCAAGGCATGAAGAACTGGCGCCTCTTAAGGCCGAAGGAGTCGAAGCCTCCCGAGTAGACCAGGCATTCCAGGGCTTTGCGGTTGAGCACACCATCCATCCTTTCCACGAAGTCGAAGATGTCCTTGTAGGGACCGTCCTTAGCCCTTCCTGCTATGATCGCATCGGCAACATTGGTTCCGAAGCCCTTTATTCCCTTCAGGCCGAAGCGGATGTTCCCGTCCTTGTTGACGGTGAAGTGGGAATAGGACTCGTTGACATCCGGGTTCATCACCCTTATCTTATGTGCCTTGCAGTCGGAGAGGATCTTCCTGATTTCTGCCGTGTTACCAAGGTTGCATGACAGGTTGGCTGCGAAGAATTCGGCCGGATAGTGGCACTTGAGCCAGCCGGTCTGGTATGACACCCATGCATAACAGGTCGCATGGGACTTGTTGAAAGCGTACTGCGCGAACTTCTCCCAGTCCTTCCAGATCTTGTCCAGGGTCTTTTCCGGATGGCCGTTGGCCATGCCTCCCGTCATGAACTTGTCCTTCAGTTCGTTCAGGATGGCGATCTGCTTCTTTCCCATCGCCTTGCGGAGCTTGTCAGCTTCGCCTTTGGTGAAGCCTGCCAGCTTCTGGGAGAGAAGCATGACTTGCTCCTGGTAGACAGTGACTCCGTAGGTGTCCTTGAGGAATTCCTCCATCTCGGGGAGGTCGTATTCAATAGCCTCAAGTCCGAGCTTCCTGTTGACGAAGTTGGGAATGTAGTCCATAGGGCCAGGACGGTAGAGGGCGTTCATTGCAATGAGGTCCTCGAAACGCTCCGGATGAAGTCTCTGGAGCCAGTTCTTCATCCCGGGGGATTCAAACTGGAACACGCTGTCGGTGGCGCCGCGGCTGTAGAGTTCGTAGGTAGGTTTGTCGTTTATGTCGATTGCCTCAATGTCAATGTCCTCTCCGAAACGTAGCTTGATGTTGTCCAGGCACTTATGGATGATCGTGAGGGTGTTGAGGCCCAGGAAGTCCATCTTGAGCATTCCCACATCCTCGATGTAGTGGCCGTCGTACTGGCTGGTCCAGACAAGTTCTCCGGTCTCCTTGTCCTGAGACAGGCAGATCGGGATGTAGTCCGTCAGCCTTCCACGTCCGATTATGGTCGCGCAGGCATGCATTCCGACCTGGCGGATGCATCCTTCCAGCTTCAGGGCGAATTTCAGGACGTCCTTGACCTGGTCGCTGCCGTTCTCGAGCAAGTCCTTCAGTTCGGGAACCAGGCGGTAGCAGTTCTTCAGCGTGATCTTGACGTCGGTCTCTTCCATTCCCTTCTGGAACCACTTGCCGTCCTTCTCATAAGACTTGAAGCCCGGTTTCAGCTCGTCGAGTTTGGGATTGAAAGGATATTCCTTCTCTACCTTTTCACTCAGACGGTCAGGCACCAGGCCGGAGAGACGGTTGGACTCGTCGAGCGGCAGGTCACGGACCCTGGCAACGTCCTTGATGGCACCCTTTGCGAGCATCGTTCCGAAGGTGATGACTCTTGACACATGGTCCTTGCCATAGGTGTCGTCGACATATTTATGGGCAAGTCCGAGGTCTTCGAAGTCGACGTCTATATCCGGCATCGAGATTCGGTCCGGATTGAGGAAACGCTCGAACAGGAGCTGGTACTTGATAGGGTCGAGGTTGGTAATCCCAAGGCAGTAGGCAACTGCCGAACCGGCCGCCGAACCACGCCCAGGACCTACCAGACTACCTTTCTTACGGCATGCGGCAATATAGTCCTGGACGATCAGGAAGTAGTCCGGGAAGCCCATGCGGCAGATCGTCTTCAACTCGAAGTCGAGCCTTTCGGCCTGTTCTTCGTTCAAAGTCTTTCCATAGCGCTTTTCAGCTCCGAGGTAGGTCAGGTGGCAGAGGTAGGCCACCGACTTGCAGAACTCGTCGCCGCGGTAATTGCCCTTCTTGTCGTTCCTGCCGGCGTCTATGATATCCTTGTACTGTTCGAGGTAGGTTTCGATGTCATCCAGGAAGGCGGGGTCGATCTCGTACTTCGGCAGTACGTGGTCGCGGTCGATGCTGTAGACCTCGACCTTGTCTGCAATCTCGAGGGTGTTGGCCAGGACTTCCGGATGGTCCGGGAAGAGGGCGGCCATCTCTTCTTCACTCTTCAGGTACTCCTGCTGGGTGTAGTGGAGGCGTGGTTCCTCGAATATCTTCTTGCCGGTGTTGAGGCAGATGAGGTGGTCGTGAGCCGGCCCGTCTTCCTTGTCTACGAAGTGGACGTCGTTGGTGGCTACGACCTTGACTCCTGTCTCGCTTGCTAGCTGGAATATTCCAGCATTGCTTATCTGCTGTTGTTCCCAGACTTCAAGGGACAGGCCGGGTACCTCGGTCTTGTGGAGCATCACTTCGAGATAGTAGTCGTCACCGAAGACCTTCTTGTGCCACTGGACAGCCTTCCTGGCCTCATCCATCTTACCGGCCACTATGTCTTTCGGAATTTCTCCAGCGAGACAGGCGGAGCAGCAGATCAGGCCTTCATGATATTTCTCGATAATCTCATGGCTGACCCTCGGCTTGCCATAGTAGAGACCCTCGATGTGACCCAGCGACACGATGTTCATCAGGTTCTTGTAGCCTGTCTGGTTCTTGGCCAGGAGGATGAGATGGTAGTAGGAGCGGTGCTCGTTGTCCTTGATCCTGGGGTCATAATGACGCGTCACATAGACCTCGCATCCGATGATGGGTTTGACCTTGTACTCCTTGGTCTCCTTGTCGCGGTGCTTGTCGGCGAACTTGAAGAACTCCTTGACTCCGTACATGTTGCCGTGGTCGGTGATCGCCAGGGCGGGCATGCCCATCTCCTCGGCCCTGTCGAACAGGGTTGCTATTGACGAGAAGCCGTCGAGGATGGAATACTGGGTGTGGACGTGAAGGTGTACGAAGGCCATTTCAGGATGATTTGAGTCTTACAAAGATACCGAAATGTTGATGCACCTACAACTTTTATTGAAAGATTGCAGGAAGAAAATTGATATCAAATTTAATTTTTGATATCAATGGAATTCTTTCTATTTTTGACGGTGGACACAACACCGGAATTCTATGGGAACTGCATCATCTCAAAAAAGGCAGGCCATCTTCAGGTTTGACGACACGTTCATCGCCAAACTGAAGTATTATGCCCTCAAGGAGGACAAGAGCCTGAACGCCTATGTCGAATCTGTCTTGAGATCGGATATTGAAAGGAGGGAAAGCCTTCCCAAACTCACTTTGTCAAAGATATTCTCCCCGGAAGTGGAACGGATCCACGGTGCACTGGCAGGAAAAATATCCAAAAAGGACTTGGAGGACGATGACAGACTTGCATACCTCTTGAACAGATGAAAACAGTCTTTCTTGATTCCAACGTCATTCTTGATGCCATCCTTGACCGCAGCGGAGCTGAAAATGCCAAGCAGATCCTCCAGTTCGGCAGGGATCAGCAGATCAGGAACTGCACCTCCGTCCTCAGTTTTGCAAACATCGCTTATATTCTCAGGAAATACCTTTCTGGCGATGAATCTCTCGGTGTCCTTAAGGCCCTGTTTGACAGTGTTTCCGTTCTTCCCATGGGCGACCAGCAGGTCTACAATGCCTTGAGCCTTGCCGGACCCGACTTCGAAGATTCGCTTCAGATAGCATGTGTCAAAGCGGCATCCTGTGATGTAATAGTCACCCGGAACCTGAAGCATTACAAGGATGTCCCCATCCCCGTCTTCACTCCGGAGGACTTCCTGAATGCCGTCACTTGACCCGATGATTGTGAAATAATAGCACTATATTTGTAAGAACTGCATTAGATTTAAACACTTATAGCCATGAAAGGAGATTCATTTTTCGCATTGATAGCCGGGGCTGCCGCCGGTCTAACCCTGGGACTTTTGTTCGCCCCCGAAAAGGGTGAAGAGACCCGCCGCAAGGTGAAAGTCGCAGCCGCCGAAGGCTGGGACGAATTCATGGACGCCGCCGACGATGGTTTCGACAAGGCAAAGGAGACCTTCGAGGACGTCAAGGAAGGTGCTGAGAGCGCTACTTCCAGGATGAGGGCCCGCGCCAGGCTTGCCAGAAGGGATCTAAAGAATCTCAAGGAGACTCTCACCGACCAGGCCGGAGACATCAAGGAGGAAGCTCGCCTGAAGATCCTCGCCCAGCTTGACAAGCTCGAGAAGGCACTCTCAAAGGATCCTGAGGAGACTGAGGATCAGTGGAACGCCGAAGACGCCTAGGTCATGAGTGAATTCACAAGACCGATCGAAGATCTCGGTCAGGAGGCTTCTGAATATATCGACCTCAGGATCAACGATCTCAAACTTCGTTCTGCGAAGGGGCTTTCGATGACCTTGAGCAAGCTTCTGTACATGCTGCTTGTCCTTTTCGTAGTGTCGATCATCCTTACTTCGATCGCCATCGGAGGAGTGATGTGGATCGGGGAAATGATAGGCAGTTATGCGGGAGGTGCAGCCATCGTGGCCGCCTTCTTCCTGCTGGTCCTCGGGGTACTGGTACTTCTAAGGAAGAAACTCTTCAGGGACACTTTCGTGCCTCTTTTCGTGAAACTGTTCTTTGACGAAGACAAATAGCCTGCAAAAGATGAAGTACAGTGACATCAAGACAATGGATCAGCTTGAGAAAGCCCAGAAGCAGGTCAAATCCAGGCTCGAGTCCAAGAGCGTTGAGGTGAAGGAGTCCTTCTACGACATGAGGGAATCATATTCCCCCGGGAATATGCTGATGTCCGGCCTCAAGTCGGTTTCGGCGTACATCCCTGTCGACCAGTTTCTTCTGACGACTGTCCGCCGCCTGAAGAGGAGAATCTTGAAATAGAGAACACATATTCAAAGATGAGCATATTCATTGACAGAGTCGAGGCCGTCCGGGACATGATGCGGTCCCGGGGCTGGGACGTTGTAATCCTGACTGGCAACGACCCCCATGCGAGCGAATATTCAGCGCCCCGCTGGCACCAGGTCGCCTGGGTCTCCGGCTACACCGGTGAAGGAGATATAGTGATCACCGAGGATCACGCCGGCCTCTGGACCGACACCCGCTACTTCATCCAGGCCGAAAGGCAGCTCTCCGGGACCGGAATAGAGCTTCACAAGACGAGGATCCAGAACCAGGTCCTGATCCCGCAATGGCTGTCCGAGCACTTTGAAGGCTATGACGAAGTGGTCGTGGCAGTTGACGGTCTGGGAATCAGCGCTACAACCGTCCTGGAGATCCGGGAAGCGATCGGCACCGACAGGACAGCTGTGGCCAACGTCCCCGACATGCTCTCTCCTCTTTGGAAAGACCGGCCCGCCATCCCCCAGACCCCGATAATAACCCTCGGAACTGAGACCGTCGGCTGGTCCCGTAGGCAGAAGATCAACTGGTTGCGCAAGTGGCTGGATGACAATGGCTGTGATGCCATCCTGCTGACTGCCTTGGACGAGATTGCATGGATGCTGAACGTCCGGGGCCAGGACGTGGCCTACAATCCTGTGGTTATGTCCTACCTCCTGGTCACCCCCGACACCACCCAGTGGTTTGTCCGAAAGGGACCCCTTCCCGAGGATGACAACGAGACGGAAGACAGTTTCTATGAACTCACTGCAGATGGAGTGAACATCCAGGACTATTCAGACATCGGCATGGCCCTGGCCGGAATGGTCGACGATGACTACATCCACCGTCTCTTCGTCGATCCTTCGACCCTCAACTACGACCTCTACGGCATCCTGAAGGAGAACACCCTTCAGGACAACGTCAAGACCGGAAAGTCCCCGGTAGCCCTGCGCAAGGCTGTGAAGAACGAGGTGGAGATTGCCGGGATGAAGGAAGCCCACCTCGAGGACGGACTCGCGATGGAGCGTTTTTTCTTCTGGCTCGAGAAGATGGTCGAAGCTGGAGAACCTCTCAATGAATATGAATGCTCGGTCAAGCTGCATGAATTCCGCAGCGAAATAGAGGGCTTCAGGGGCGAGAGTTTCGAGACCATTTCAGCATACGGACCGAACGCGGCCCTGCCGCACTATGTCACCCCGGAGGAAGATTCCGCAGAATTATTCGCCAACGGACTCTACCTCTGCGATTCCGGTGGACAGTACTTGTTCGGTACCACCGACATAACACGTACGGTTCCCCTCGGTCCCTGTACCCCTCTTGAGAAGGAAGACTATACCTTGGTGCTCAAGGGCCACATCGCCCTGGCAAAGGCAGTATTTCCTAAAGGGACTGCGGGTTGTCAGCTGGATGCCCTTGCAAGGGCCCCGCTGTGGAATACGAAGCGTAATTTCGGTCATGGGACCGGACACGGAGTAGGTTTCTACCTGAATGTCCACGAAGGACCGCAGGACATCAGGCAGAATTTCAACAAACAGGCTCTTCTCCCCGGAATGATTACTTCCGACGAGCCTGGAATCTACCGCGAAGGAAGGCATGGTGTGCGCCATGAGAACCTGGTCCTCTGTGTGGATGCAGGTGAGAATTATTTCGGCCGCTGGCTCCGTTTCGAGCCCTTGACATTGTGCCATTTCGACACTTCAATCCTGGTAAGGGACCTTCTCGACGCTTCCGAGATAAAGTGGCTGAATGACTACAACGAGCTGGTCTTCCGCACCCTGTCACCGCGCCTCCCCGGCGACATCGCCTCATGGCTCCGCCAGAAGACCCTCCAGGTCTAGAAATTGAACCGTATTCCTCCTCCTAAGGAAACCATAAGGGGATTCTCGGTTCTGTAAGTTAATACACGAGGGGAAGACGGCTTGAAATAATAAGATAGTTCAGGCTCGAAATAGAGTCCTATTTGAGGTAATAATTCGTATTGGATTCCGATATTGCTGGTAATTGACCAATGAAAAGAGCTATCCTTTAGTTTGAAAGTATCAAACTTACCATAAATCAGCCGATCGACTTTCCCTCCTGCACCAATCCATGTTGATATATGATCTGAATGCCAAGTTACTATATCTATTTTAAAAGGAACACCAAGATAATACACTTTTTGAACATAACTAGATAGCTTGGACTTGTAAACTGAAAAACTAACGCCGGTTGTAAGAGCAATTTTGGGAGTGAGAGTTAGACTAATATCCAATCCAAGTGATAAAGGGGAATAATGATGGGCTTCCATTTGATAATAATAGTCCATAATCGTGCTGTCAAAGTTATCCCCTAAAAAAGATAGGTCATTATTCTGGCCTTTGATAGTTGTGCTTTTTCCAGCACCTTTAATAAAAGGAGATAATAATAATGAAGGTTGTTTTCTTTTGTTTTCTTCTTCAAAAATGAACCGATCAACATTATTATTCACAATAATAGAATCAATTTTTTTACTTCTTGTTGTGTGATTATCCGCCCCTTGATAATCATCATAGTTTTCTTGATTCTGAACGATGCTTAGTTGTTCTTCTTGTGCAACATAATTTAGCGGACTTGTCATTGATTCAGAAGAGGGTATTATCTTCTCTTGTTTATTATCAAGATGGATAGAATGGTCAGTGTCATCTACTATTATAATGTCTTCTTTGTTATCGATAATAGGTGAAGCTTCGTGAAATGATGACATTGAAATGTTATGGAATACTATGACAAATACAATTGATGCAGCAATAGAACAAGACGCTATAACAGCCCATGTTATAACTTTATGCTTTCTCTCAGCAGGCCTTAGCAGGTTCGTCTCAAAAATATCCCAATCTCCTTCTGGAAGAGGGATCTCTTCGTTTCTAAGACGATTTGATAATATGTTCAGCCAATTGTCATCCACGATTCTTTTTGTTTAAATAGTCATTGATCCTTTTCGCTAACATTTTTTTTGCTTTTGAAAGCATTGATGATGAGGCTTTTTCTGTAATCCCTAGTAATGATGATATATCTTTATGTGACAGGCCTTCTACACAATGAAGATTAAAAATTAATTGCTTTGTTGTTGGTAATTGTTGAATAATTTTTTTCAAAACAGAAATAGGAATGTCCCTGCTTGCTTCTTCTGTGACTGAAGCATCTGCGTCATCTCTTATTTCAGTGGTTACACTTTCTTTTTTAGAGTCTTTACGTATTCGGTCTATAATAAGGTTTCTCGCGAGCCGGTTAATCCATGCATACAGAGATCCTTCTCCAACATAATTATATTGATCAATAGACATAAAAACTTTAACCATTATGTCATGCATAAGATCAAAGGCGTCATCATGGTTGTGATAAAAGCTGTAACAAAGCATAAATACCCTAGTTGCATACCTTGTATACAACTCTTTCTGTGCTGAGTGATTTCTCTTCTTACACAAGAAAGCTAATTCTTCTTCTCCTATTTCTTTATCTCCAATTATTTTCACTCACAATCTTAAACGGTAGAATACTAAAAATACGTCCGTTGAAAAATAAGAAAATAAGGACGTATTTTTTAACGCTTTACGTTTTATTGTCAAAAAAGAATAACACTAATATGAAAAAAATGGTTTGTTTGAGAAGCCTGTTTATCACAGGAATTGCTTTAGTTACGTTAGTATCTTGTCAAAAACAAGATGATTACGAAGTATTATCAAAAGTTGAGACAGTGTCAGATTTAAGTACAAGGGCTTCGGTTAATTATGATAAATATAGTGTCTCACAACAAAATGCAATTCTTTTAGCAAAGGCTCTTAAGCCAAAAGAAACAATAGTGTCAATTGAACCCATCGAAGCAAGAGGAGACACTTTGATCTGGTTCATTAATTATGAGAATGGTTGGCTTGCTTTGGCTGGAGATAAACGTATTCAGCCAATATTAGCACGTGATTCGGGTAATAATTACAAAGACAATAACTATGAATATTCAACATGGATTAATATGTGTGCCGAGGGGGTTCTTGCGACAAAGCGTTACGGGAAGGATTGCGAGAACGAACATACAAAACTATGGGATTTTATTCTTTCTTCTAAGTATTTAAATACTAAGGAACAGATAGTAACGCGAGGGGATGGTACCTTTAAATGGGCCGTTTTTTTAGATGACACCAATAGCTATTCATTGGTTACTGGAGGGACGATGAATCATTTGATGTCAACAAAATGGGGGCAAGGTAGTCCTTGGAATGTCAAATTACCAATAGATACGAACAGCGGTAATTATAACTTGCATTGCGTGACCGGTTGTGTTCCTGTGGCAATTGGTCAGTTGTTAAAATACTATAATTCATTTTTCAACCTTGGTCTTGGATTGTATCATAGTGTTTACTGCTCTTATTCAACAGTACAAGGATCCACAACAGACGTAGGTTTTGATCATGGTGCTTTTACAACAAATTCTCCTCGTTGGAATCTTATGGCGAATGATTCGGCAGCGTCTGCAGTATATACTGGATATGCTGGTGACTTGATGTTGGAACTCGGAAATCGTCTTGGAACAAGTTATTCTTATTCTAATAGTTTTACGCAGAATAGCTCTACGTTATATGTGTCTGTTTTTAATAGCTATGACTTGACTTGTTCCACGAGTTCTTATTCTTTCGCTAATGTAAAAAACAGCCTTGATAACGATCTTCCTATTATGATAACTGCGTTTCCATCATATGGCGGAGGACATTGTTGGATTATTGATGGGTATAGGGAAAGAACAGATTATTATACAAGTTATTATCATCTGGAATACACTGACGAATATGAAGATGCCATTGCGACCTATTCCGAGGCGGATTTACAGTCATTGTTTGGAGATTATTATTGTGATGGGTATTCGTGGGAGGAAACAATGACTTATGCTGGAGGTAATTATTTATTGATGAATTGGGGCCACGATGGCGACAGAGATTCGGGCGAATTCTATGTTATTCCGACAGAACAACAGTGGATTTATTCAGTTAATCCATATATATACTACAATTTTACTCAAGTGAACAACTAATAATACTAAACATGAAACATCAGGCCTTAAGAATAATACTCTCAATAACGATTATAGGATTTATTGCAAATTCCTGTTCTCATGAAGAACCGTTAAAGGTAGAGTCAAATGATTTGATACCCATTGAGTTGTCAACTAGAGGTGACGATTTTGTTGATCATGGGAATTCTTTTGCGTTTAAGCTACTTCAAAAAGTCGAGCAGGAAGAGAAGAGTAATTTTACGCTTTCTCCTTTGAGTTTAAGTCTAGCTTTTGGGATACTGATAGAAGGAGCAGAAGATGGGCCGATACTTGACTCTGTCTGTAAAGTCCTAGGTTATGAAGAAGGAGGACGACAAGACATAAAGGAGTTCTGTTCTACAATGATGAAACGCTTGCCAGAAATGGATAAGATGTCAACAGTATCAATGTCAAATCTAGTGGTAACTAATAATGATATTGCGTCCCCGGACAAAGCATTCCAAACAGCAGTTAGCAATTACCATAATTCCTATCTTAAAAGTCTTCCTTTTTTGAATAAACAAGGAGTATGCGACTATATTAACAACTGGGGTTATGAGAATTCAAACAAGATGATCAAAGAAACAATCAAAGAGTCTGATTTTAATAGTTTAACGACAGCAATTCTAGTTAATTCATTTTATTTCAAAGGACAATGGGCGAACTATTTCAAGAAGTCCAAGACAGAAAATGAGAGTTTTACTACGGAGCAGGGAGATGTCAAGAAAGTTAAAATGATGAAACAAGAAGGTATTTTTGAGATGGGATCTTTCGAGAATACCAGTATCTTGAGAATGCCTTATGGAAACGGGGCGTACGTTTTCGATGTTTTTTTGCCTTGGGATGACGCGTTAGGCGTTAAAGATGTGATTAAATCTATTATGTCATTAGGAGGAGAATACTCGCATTCTCTTTATAAGCGAAAAGTAGATGTATGGCTTCCTAAGTTTGAAGGTTCTTTGAGAATAGATTTGGAAAAGATCCTGAAAGAAATGGGAATGGAGACAGCATTTGAAGAGGCGTGGTTAAAAATACTTGACGTGAATGACAAACCTGAAAGCAGCATTAGTAAATGTTTTCAGATGTCATCCATCAAAGTTGATGAAACAGGGACAGAAGCAGCGGCTGAATCAGTTATAACGGCAGCTCTTGGTGCTTCATCTTCTAGTTTCAATGAACCTCAGACATATGTTTTTCATGCCGATCGCCCCTTCGTTTATACAATTAGTGAGACGTCAACGGGTGCGGTATTATTCTCGGGTGTTTACCGTGGAGAATAATGAAGATCTTATTTTACCCTCTTGAAGGTGAAGCCGGTCTTCATGCCGTCGTAGCTGTCGGCCAGGTTGGAGACGGCGTTGAGGGTGGGCTGGTTGGACGCGAATCCTAAGACTTGGATGAGACTGAGCAGCTTGCTGGAATCGTACGTCACAGCCATCTGGTCACCCACCACTGACAGGTAGGCTGCCGGTAACGGGAACAAGGGCGTCTTCAATGTAATCTTCTTGTTCGTGTCGTCGAAATCGTAGGTTCCTTCGAAAGATCTGTCACCTATGAAGTAGGAGCAGGTGTTGTCTTCTCTCAACTGGAGTGAGATACTGCCCGGCTTGAATCCCATCTTTTCGAAATATGGGGATATGTTGCCGGCTACGCTTTCACTTGCCACCACGCCTCCGGCCTTTTTGAGCATGTTCTCAGATTCGAACTGGATGGCCGGTTCGTCATAGGTCCAGTTGCCCACAAGTGCCGCCTTGGTGGTAGTGTCATAGAACTGCCCCAGCACTGAGCCGAGGATCTTGACAATCGTAGTGACCGTAGATGCCTTTTTGCGACTGCCGAAAATTGAGCCCAAGGCACTGGCTGTCTTGATGAGTCCACAGCCAGATACCGTCAGGGCGCAGCAAAGAAGGGCGGTCGCGGTGAAGCGATGCCTCTTCATGATTAGGCTTCTTTAGAGTCCTTCTTTTCCTGGAACTTCTGCTTCAGGGTGTCGATGGCATCCTCTGCCTTGTCCTCGAGATCTTCGGCATTCTCCTTGACCTCTGCGTAGATGTCCTTTGCCTTTTCAGTCACCTTACCGGCGATTTCCACTGTCTTTTCCTTAGCATCGGCGTAGACGTCTTTCGCTTTGTCTGCAACCTTGTCTGCAACGTCGGCAGCCTTGTCAACTACCTGTCCTGCAGTGTACTGGACTTTCTCCTTGAGGGTGACTTTTCCGTCGCCGTTCAGATCCCTGGGATCGAGGCCTTCCTTGTTGATGTTTTCTTCCATGATTGATGAATATTAATGAAATGTTAGTTTTCTTTCTTCTTTCCTGCCACGAAGCCGGCTCCGGCGAGGATCATCAGCACGAAGAGAACTGCCGAAGAGGCTCTTGAGACTCTTTCTCCGAAGGAATAGGCCTTCGGAGAGAACCGCATGACTATGTCGTGCTCGCCTGAAGGCAGTACGGCACCGCGGAGGATCCAGTCGGCCCTGAAGATCTCCGGACCTTCTGCTCCGTCTATGGTCATATTCCAGTCAGGATAATATACCTCACTGAAGACAGCGGCGCGGTCGGCCGAAGCCACATAGTGGTAATGCAGCTCGTTGGGACTGTAGTACGTCATGTAGATGGTGTCCTTTGGTGCGAGATCCTTCGCTGCGCTCAGGATGACAGGAGAGGGGGCGGCGGATGTAGGAACAATGGCGTGGGATGTGGAAACGATAGCGGTGGTGCGGAGGTCTGTCGTCTCGATCAGACCGATCTCATCGTCCGGAGTAGCAGCTTCCACGAAACCATCCACGAACCAGGCTGTTCCGTACGCCTTCTCATTGACTACGGGAGCCATGTCTCCACCGAAGATCAAGTATTTCGTGTTGAGGGCGGACATCACTTTCATCTCCGGGAGAGCCGCCTGGGCTTCTTCGATTGTCGCTGCTCCCTGCACGGCAGTTCCTATCGACATGATTTCCTTGGTAAGGTACCTGTCGATCAGGTCCTGGTAGCGCTGTAGCTTAGCAGGACTGTAACCACCTATGCTTTTGTGCCAGTAGGAGTTGAAGGTGTCATTGAACATGTCGGCACTCAGGTCGGCGACCCTGTACGAAACCGCCGGGTCTTCCAGGATGGCCTTGTCGACAGGCCTCTGGTTGAAATGGCTGCCGAACTGGCGTGGAGTTGTGAAGCTGTCTGCGTTGAGGTACCTCTTTCCGACTCCGAACATATTCACAAGGATCAGGAGGCATATTCCAGCCATGGCCTCAATCCGCCTGGCATTGCCGATATGAGGATCGGTGGCATAGGATTTCGGAGCGTTTTTAGGCTTGCTGTAGGCCCAGAGGATCAGTCCGAAGGTAAGGAGGATCAGCACCATGGACCAGAGGGCGTCGCTGACGAGGAGATATCTCCTGTCGGCCTTTAGAGCGTCCACGATCACATCCTGCATCCTTGAGTCGGAGGCTCCTGAGAACGATCCTGCTATTCCGGGAGCTATGATGCAAAGGAGGCAGAAGCCGGCAGTAAGAGCAAGTGCGATCCAGCCTGCGCGCAGAAACTCCTTCTTTGAATATTCCTGCTTGAGGATCCTGTCCAGTACGAGGAAGCCCAGCATAGGCAGGGTGAACTGCAGGGTGACGAGGGCCATCGAGACCGTCCTGAACTTGTTGTACATCGGGACATGCTCGAAGAAGAACTTGGTGAACCACATCATGTGGTTGCCGACTGCAAGGAATACCGCGAGCATGGTAGCCGCCAGGATCCACCACTTCTCCTTTCCCTTGTAGAGGAAGAGACCGAGAAGGAATAGGAATATTGTTATGGCTCCCATGTACATTGGCCCTGCAGTGAAAGGCTGGGGACCCCAGTAGAAGGGCAGTGCCTTTGCGATCTCGGAAGGATTACCCTGGCCGGCCTGCTTGAAGAGTTTTACGACCTCGGATTTGTCGGGGTTGATGGAGCCGGCGGAAGATCCTCCGTTGAAGTTGGGGATCATCAGGTTGGGAAGCTCTTCCCATCCATAGGACCAGGAAGTCGCGTAGTCCAGCTGGAGACCGTCGTTGTTGATTTCTCCTCCCGTGGGGTGAGAAAGCTCGGAACCGCCACGCATGGTGTACTTCGTGTAATCATAGAGCGGGGCGAGTTTGATGGCATTGGTACCTATTCCTGCGAGACCCACAATGAGAAGGAAGGCAGAAGCGGCGAAGAAACGTCCGATCTTCACTTTGATGTCACTGTCCTTGAAGAGACTGATGAAAAGGGCGATCACGTAGATTGCAATCATCAGTGCCAGGTAATATGTAATCTGCTGGTGGTTGGCCTTGATCTGGAAACTAAGCAAGAGACCGAACAAGGCTGACCAAAGCATAGTGCCAGGCAGCCAGGCTTTCCACCCCTTACCTTCCTTTAGGGCTGATTTATAGGTGAATATGACTGCCGCAAGAACCCATGGCAGGAGCGCTAGGGCCTGCATCTTGGTGTTGTGGCCGACCTGGATAATCTGTAAGTTGTAGGAACAGAATGTAACCGCTATCGCTCCTCCAATGGCCAGGAACTTGTCTATTCCGAGAGCAAGCATCAGGATGAAGGCTCCCAGGAGGGAAATGAACAGCCAGTTTGCGGGACGTTTCCCCTTGAACATGAAGTCGTTGACCGGCTGTGTCCAGTCCCCCTTCGATGAAGGCATGAAAGAGGTGTTTGGCATTCCTCCGAACATCGCATCGGTCCAGCGGGATGGGTCGTCTGGATGTTCAGAGTCCCAAGCCTGGCTCTCCTGTGCCATGCTCTTGAATCCTGTGATGTCACTCTGGTTGACTATCTTACCTGAAAGTACCTGTGGCACGTAGGCATAGGCAAGTACCAGGAAAAATAGTACTATGCCAACCCAGACGGCAATCTTTTTGAGAATATTCTTGTCTGTCATCTTACTTATTGTCAGCTGTCATTTCGTTGAGGTAACCGGCCAGCTGCCTTGTGATAGTACGGCGGTTGAACCTTGAGATGTCCGTTTCGTTGTCTTTAAGGTCGTCGTTCTTGAATTCGGTCCAGCAGAAATCCACCCAAGTGCTGATGTTCTTCCTGTCATTCCAGTCATAAACGACGCCGGATGAGGTTTCACGGACCATCTTTGCCATAATGCTGTCAGTCTGTCCTATTCCAAGGATCGGCCTGCGGGATGCAAGGTATTCGAACATTTTTCCTGGTATGGCTGAAGCATATTCCGGCTCCTGCCTAAGGCAAAGAAGCAGGAAGGAAGCATTGCGCTGCTCCTTTACGGCAACCTCATGAGGCTGGTAACCCAGATACTCGAGGTTATCCTCCAGTCCGGCATTCTTGATCGAGTCGAGAATCTCCTTGTCTGTCTTGCCAACGAGCTTGATCCTCAGGGTCCTGCGGAACTCTTCGTCAGCCTTGCATTTTTCAGACAGGACTTGCCACAGGACTTTCGGATTGCCGTCGGCTGCAAACAAGCCGGTCAGGGTGATGTTGAAGAAACCGTCGTTGCTGATGAATCCTTTGTAATCCTCGGGATCGAAACCGTTAGTCATCAACCTTACCCTGTTCGATGTCATCTCCTGGAAGTCCTTTTGCTCGTAAGGCGACACGGAGACCACGATGGTGGCATTGTCGAGGACAGCCTTTTCAAGCTCGTGCTGTTTCTTGTCCGCCCGCTTAGTCAGGCCCAGATGCTTGTAGTAAAAGATTTTCGTCCAGGCATCCCTGAAATCGGCCAGCCATGGAATTCCGGTAGCCTTGGACAGGCGAAGACCGATAAGATGCATGGAATGCGGAGGACCGGTTGTCACGATTGCGTCCACCGGATGCTCCTTAAGGTATCTCTCGAGGAATCTCACGGAAGGTCCAACCCAGAGGACCCTTGGATCAGGAATGAAGAAATTGCCTCGGACGAAGAGGGACAGATTCTGTTTCCATGATTTCTTCCCTCCATGGATGGGGTTTACTTCTCCGGATGTGGATCCACCCTTCCCCATCAATTTCCGATAGACTTGATAAGGCTCCGTGATGTGCCGCTTGACGATTTCCGCCTCCGGCGGGATTTCGGCTTCGAGGGTTTTGTCTATGGCGGTCAGTTCGGGGTTCTCGGGAGTGTAGATAACGGGCTGCCAGCCTTCTGAGGGAAGGTACTTGGCGAACTTGACCCATCTCTGGACTCCAGAGCCGCCGGACGGTGGCCAGTAGTATGTGATTATCAGGACCCGTTTCATCGGAAAGATATCTTATTCATTGATTAACAAAGATTATACCCCCAGTTCGTCCTTCATGGACCGCAGGAGGTCGAAGGCTTGCAAGGGTGTCATGTTGTTGAGGTCGGCTCCTGCAAGTTTGTCGCGCATGGATTCCAAGGTGGGGTCATCCAGCTGGAAGAAGGAAAGCTGGAGCGATCCGTCGCTTTCCAGGGTGCCGGCCTTGGTCTGGACAGGTTTCTTGATCTGGCCCTTCCGGGCGCTGACAAGATGCTGCGAATCATTCATTTCCAGGG
>Ga0256405_10003413_pt1 | contig 32782 bp, 36 predicted proteins | sample RumenRJG_02DNA_FD_189096 | JGI IMG/M metagenome (GOLD analysis project Ga0256405, IMG submission 189096) | Bovine rumen microbial communities from Lethbridge, Alberta, Canada - RJG_02 | ecosystem: Host-associated > Mammals > Digestive system > Stomach > Rumen | place: Canada: Alberta...
GTTTGACGATAATGGTAAAGTTATTTCTTTAGAAGAAAAACCAAAACAACCGAAATCAAATTATGCTGTTACGGGGTTATATTTTTACGGAAATGATGTTATTAAGAATGCAAAAAAACTAACACCATCAGAAAGAAATGAACTTGAAATTACCGATTTAAACAGAATATATTTAGAAAATAATAAATTAAATGTTGAGCTTTTTGGCAGGGGATTTGCATGGCTTGATACAGGTACAAATGATTCTTTATTAAGAGCAAGTCAATTTGTACAAACAATAGAAGAAAATCAAGGTATAAAAATTGCGTGTTTAGAAGAAATAGCTCTTATAAAGGGTTATTTAACGAAAGAATTTTTGCGTAATAATATTCCGAAAATAAGCGGTAATAAATATTATGATTATATACAACAAAAGATTTTATAATGTATTTAATTTTGTAGTACAATCATTTTGTTAAAAGCTTGGATATTTATTATATGAATACAGATTTTATAAAATCGTTAACAAAAGAAGATTTTAAACATACAGTTAATCTTCATATACATACAAACAGTTCTGACGGTACATATAGTGCTGATGAAATTTTAGAGCAAGCTTATGAATTGGGCTTGGAACATATAGCAATAACAGATCATAATACTTTAGATGCATACAAAAATTCCGGCTTATTAGCAAGTCCGATTGTTACAACAGGTATTGAATTTGATTGTTGGTTTGGGTATGTATTTTTCCATTTATTAGGTTATGGTATAGATGTAAACTCAGAGGATTTAAAACCGTTTTTAGCAAAAAGTCATGCCGACAAGACTTCTGATATAAGACGTTTATTTTCAACAAGGAATGTAGAACATTTAATACAAGCAATCCATAAATCAGGCGGAATAGCAGTTCTCGCTCATCCGGCATGCTATTGGTGCATAAATCTGGATAGTTTTGTAAAAAGTTTAATAAAAATTGGTCTAGACGGTATAGAAGTTTATTACCCCTACGATAGAATGAGAGGTGTCGTAAAGTTCCATTCAAGACATACCGTTGAAAAAATAGCAGATAAATATATGCTTATAAAAACAGGTGGAACGGATTGTCATAAGAAGTTATCGACATTAGAATAAAAATAATTGGAAAAAATTAAAAAAAAATAGTTGACGTTCGTTTATGTTCTTGTTAAATTAGATGTACGAAAAGTCGTAAGATTTACACTTGATGTTTGGAAGACTCAACGAGTTGTACCGAAAGGTGAATATGAAAGCGTTTCACCCCCGAACACAAGGAGCAATACTCGAAAGTGAGCGCATGTAGCTCAGCAGGTAGAGCACTCCCCTTTTAAGGGATAGGTCGCGCGTTCGAATCGCGCCATGCGCACCACTTTATTAACTAAAATGCGAATACATTTTTTGAAATCGGTTAGAACAGGTCTAACCGATTTTTTTTGTTATTAAAAATATAAATATTCAATCATTAATTTTTTAATTAAAGTGTAATATTTGTAACGTCCATTAAATCAAGTACACTCATATCAAATGCTTTTGCAAGTTTTTCCAATGTATCAACTGTCGGAGATGCAATTCCTCTTTCAATATTACCTATTGTATTCCTGTTTAAATCAGCCAATTCAGCTAATTGCTCCTGAGAAAGATTTCTTTTTATTCTCTCAAACTTTATTCTCAAACAAATTTTTGTATTTAATTCACTTTTATTATTATTCACCATGCCTATTATAATAGTTTGTTGACATACTACAATCAACATAGTATAATGTGCATAATGCATAGTTTAATGTGTGATATTTGGAGATTATAATGCAAAATTCAGATAATATAATAATTGCTTTTAAACAATTAGGCAGACATATACAAAATTTGAGAGAAGAAAGAAATATAAGCATAAAGGAATTAGCAGAAATAACAGGTATCTGAAAAGAGTATTTAAAGAAAATTGAAAAAGGAAATGCTTATGGTGTTATGCTAAATACTCACTTTGTTAAAATTGCAAAAGCATTAAAAGTTAATTTATCAAATTTTTTTGATTATTAATAAAATATATGAGTTTTATTTTTAGCATATAAATAATTATTAATTAAATATAAATTTTTGAGATTTTTTTACAAAAGTGATTTAAAATAAGAATATGATAAATTTTGAAAACTTAACTAATTATTCACAAGAAATTTTGGCATCAGCAAGTGCATTAATGAGTTCAAAACGTAATTCACAGATTGAACCTGAACACATTATGCTTGCAATGATTCAGGATAATGGTATATCCAGAGATTATTTAACAGAATTAAAACTTCTAAATCAGAACTTTATAAATGCTGTTACAAAGTCGATAAATGATTTTCCGACAATCAGCGGAGTGCAAAATCATCAGCAGTTGTATATTTCAAATAATACTTCAGCGTTGTTGGATATAGCTCAAACAACATCTAATGAGTTAAAAGATGAATTTATATCAATTGAAAGCATTTTACTTGCAATGACAAAGCTTGATAACAGTAATATTCAAAAATTGTTGCAGCAAGCTCATGTCAATACTAATTCAGTTTTAAATGCAATGAAAAAAATAAGAGGTAATAAAAAAGTGGATAGTAAAAATGCAGAAGAAAACATGAAAGCTTTGGAAAAATATTCAACAGACTTAACAGAGCTTGCAAGAAAAGGTAAATTAGATCCTGTAATCGGACGTGATGAAGAAATTCGTCGTGTAATACAGGTTTTAAATCGTCGTACAAAAAATAACCCTGTTTTAATAGGTGAACCGGGTGTCGGTAAAACTGCAATAATTGAGGGATTGGCTCAAAGAATGGTACGTGGAGATGTTCCTGAAAGTTTAAAAAATGATAAACTAGTATCATTGGATTTAGGTGCTTTGGTTGCCGGTGCAAAATTCAGAGGTGAGTTTGAAGAACGTCTTAAGGCCGTTCTTAAGGAAGTTGAAGATTCTGACGGTCATATTGTAATGTTTATTGATGAATTACATACTGTTGTCGGAGCAGGTTCAACAGAGGGTTCTATGGATGCAGGCAACTTACTCAAACCAATGCTTGCAAGAGGTGTTTTAAGAACAATCGGTGCTACAACAATTAATGAGTATCGTAAATATATTGAAAAAGATCCTGCTTTAGAACGTAGGTTTCAGCCGGTTATGGTTGAAGAACCATCAGTTGAAGATACAATAAGCATATTAAGGGGATTAAAAGAAAAATATGAAGTACATCATGGTGTTAGAATACTTGATAGTGCGTTAATACAAGCTGCTAAATTATCAGATAGATATATAACAGACAGATTTTTGCCTGATAAAGCAATCGACTTAATTGATGAAGCAGCATCTTCTTTGAGAATTGAAATTGATTCTATGCCTGAAGAAATAGATATAATGTCCAGACAGAAAGTTCAGTTAGAAATTGAACGAGAAGCATTAAAAAAAGAAGATTCTAATCCTGATTGTGAAAGAAAAATTTTAGAAATAACAGAAGAAATTGATAAATTAAATTCTCAAATAGATGTTTTGAAAGAACAGTGGAATAAAGAAAAATCTGTTATACAAGGTGAAGCATCTGTAAAAGAAGAAATTGAAAAAGTAAAAGTAGAAATTGATAAGGCAGAACGTGAAACAAATTTGCAAAAAGCCGCAGAGTTAAAATACGGTAAATTAATTGAATTACAAAAACAACTGCAAGATATGCAAAATATTACAACAAATGTTGATAATAATGATAAAAAACTGCTTAAGGAAGAAATTGACGGAGATGATATAGCAGAAGTTGTAAGTAAATGGACAGGAGTACCTGTTACAAAGTTAATGGAAAGTGAAATGAACAAGCTTGTATCTATGGAAGATAGATTGCATGAACGTTTAATAGGACAGGATGAAGCTGTTCAAACTGTTTCTGATGCAATAAGACGAGCAAGAGCAGGTTTAAAAGATCCTAAACGCCCGATAGGTACATTCATTTTCTTAGGTCCTACGGGTGTAGGAAAAACTGAACTTGCAAAATCATTGGCTGATTTTATGTTTAATGATGAAGATGCAATGATAAGAATAGATATGTCTGAATATATGGAAAAACATAATGTAGCACGTCTTGTTGGAGCACCTCCGGGATATGTCGGATATGATGAAGGCGGTCAATTGACAGAAGCGGTTAGAAGAAAACCATATTCTGTTGTGTTATTTGATGAAATTGAAAAAGCACATCCTGATGTGTTCAATTTGATGTTACAAATGTTTGATGATGGACGATTGACAGATTCTAAAGGAAGAACCGTTGATTTCAAAAATACTCTTATTATTATGACAAGTAATATCGGTAGTGATATCATACTCGAAGATTCAATGCATGGTAACTTTGAAAACACAAAAGAAAAAATTATGGATATTATGAAAGAAAGGTTTAAGCCGGAATTTTTAAATCGTGTTGATGAAACTATATTCTTTAAGGCATTAACATTAAATGATTTAAAACAAATTGTCGATATACAAATGTCATCATTGGCAAAACGACTTGAAGAACAAGAAATTGTAATTGAAGTTACAACTCAAGCCAAAGAACTTATTGCTAATACAGGATACAATCCTTTGTATGGTGCAAGACCTTTGAAACGTGCTATCAGGCAAATGGTTGAAAACCCGTTGTCAAAATTAATCCTTTCAAGAAAATTTATGAAAGGTGATGTTTTGATAATTGATGCAGAGGATGAACAAATTCAATTTAAATGTAAAAACAAGTAGTTTATAATAAAACTATATAATGAAAAAAGAATGAAAAAGTTGCACCGAGTAAAGCTCCGCAAAATACTTGCTTAGGAGTATGTCCTAAAAGTTCTTTTAATCTTGTTCCTATCAAGTTTGAATCGTGCTTATAAAAATCATCCATTATTTTATTAAGTGATACCGCCATTTTTCCTGATGCACGTCTTATACCTGCAGCATCATACATAACTACAAATGCATTGCCCATAGCTATTGCAAAGAAAATGGACATAAATCCGGAGATTATACCGACAGATGTTGCAAGTGCTACTACACCTGCAGAATGTGAACTTGGCATTCCGCCTGTTGTTGTAAATATTCTAAAATCAATTCTTCTGTTAATAGATACATCTATTAAAAATTTTAATACTTGTGCAATTATTGCTGCAATCATGCCCGCTAAAAGAGCTTCCATTCCTGTGTTTACTATCTTTGCATAAAAAACATCCATTATTTTTCTGCCTTCTCCCTGATTGAGTTTATTATATTATTAAATATTTCTGATTTTATATTTTGTTCTTTCATTATATCACAAGCATTATCTAAAAGGCAATTAAGCTTTTCTCTGGATTTTTCAATACCGAATAATGCCGTATATGTAAGTTTTCCTTCAGCTTTATCTTTACCCATAGTTTTACCCATTTCTTCATAAGTTGATGTTTCATCTAAAATATCATCACATATTTGAAATGCAACACCTAAGTTTTGAGCAAAATCATCCATTGCTTGCAGTTGTTCTTTATTTGCACCTGCAATAATAGCACCAGATTTCAATACACCTCTGAATAAATCTGCTGTTTTGTGTGTATGTATGTATTCTAATATTTTAAAATCGTAAGGTTTACCCTCCATTGCAATATCTACAATTTGTCCTGCTATAATTCCATAAGCACCTGCTGCAAGTGAATATTGCTGTAAAACTTTTAAAATAACATCAGAAGGTAGTTTTGATTTTTCTATTATTAATTGTGTTCCGTAGCTTATAAGTGCATCACCTGCTAAAACTGCAGTAGAGTAGGAAAATTTTTTATGATTGGTTAATTTTCCACGTCTATAATCATCATTATCCATACAAGGTAAATCATCATGTATAAGACTCTGTGTATGTAACATTTCAAATGCACAAGCTGCAGGCATTGCATCTTCTATATTTCCGCCAAATATTCTACAGGTTTCCAGACACATAACAGGTCTTAATCTTTTTCCTCCTGCAAGTACACTATATCGCATTGATTCAAATAATTCTTCAGGATAATTTATGGGAATATATTCATCTAATTTTTTATTTATGATATCAATTAATTCTTGCATATTATTGCTCCTTATCATAGTGTTGTTGAATATTTTGTTTTAGAGTATTTCTTGCAGATTCTCTTTTTTTATGACTTATTTTGACAGTCCTTTTTTTATTTGAAGATTGCTTAAATCTAGTTTCACTTTTTGTTCCGTTGTATTTAACATGTTCTTTATATTCCTTTGCTTCATTTACAAATGCAATATAACTTTTGTAACGTGTCGCATCAATATTTTCAATATTTTCCAGAATTGCACAGCCACTTTCATGTATATGTAAGCAATCAGAAAATTTACAATATTGTTCAAGAGGTTTTATTTCGTTAAATAGTTTTCCAACTTCATTTGGCATTAAAAAATCAAATTTTAAATTGCTAAATCCCGGTGTATCAACTATTTTTGAGTTTATATCAAGTGATATTATCTCACAATGCCTTGTTGTATGTGTTCCACGTTTACTTCTATCACTGACATTTCCTGTTCTTAAATTAATATCAGGATTTATAGCATTTATTAAGCTTGATTTTCCAACACCTGAACCGCCTGCCAGAACTGAAATTTTACCTGTTAACAAGTTTTTAAAATCGTCTGTACCTTCTTGTTCTATTGCAGATGTAAATATTATATCATAACCTAAAGGTTCATAAATAGAAAAAACTTTATCAATGATTTTATCATCAAGTGAAAGGTCGTTTTTATTGAAACATAATTTTATAGGTATATTATAATATTCAGAAAATGCGATATATCTGTTTAATTGTACAAAATCCAAATCCGGCTCTTTTATTGCTGATACAATTATAATTTGTTCGACATTTGCACAATCAGGATGAGAAATATAGCTTTTTCTTGGTAAAATATCTTCAATCGCACCATTTTCAAAATGTACAAAATCACCTGTTACAACTTTTAAATGTTGTTTTTTTAGAACTTCTCTCAACTTGCATTCAAAAATTTGATTGTTGTAGTTTACATAATAAAAGTCAGAGTGTATTTTATATATTTGCCCGATGTTGCTCAAAATATATTACCCTCTTAATGACTCAATTGCTTTTTTAATATCTTTACTTTTGTAGATATAACTTCCTGCAACAAGAGAGTTTGCACCAAGTGATGTACAAATCTTTGATGTTACATTATTAATTCCGCCGTCAACCTGAATAATTAAATCTTCGTTACTATTCTCTCTTATTGTAGGAATTTTTTGAGCGCAATAATGCATAAATTCCTGTCCTCCAAATCCGGGTTCGACTGTCATAACCAAAACCATATCAACTAATCTTATAAAAGGTATAATTTCATTTTGATTTGTTTTTGGTTTTATTGATATACCTGCTTTACATCCCAATGACTTAATTTTTTCACAAAGTGCTTCTATTTTACTATTCTCAACAGCTTCATAATGAAATGTTATAATATCAGCTCCTGCTTTTGCAAATTCTTCTGCATATTTATCAGGATTATCTATCATTAAATGTACGTCAAGCGGCTTTATTGCAAATCTTTTAAGTGCTTTTACAACAGGAATACCAATTGTAATATTTGGAACAAAATGTCCATCCATAACGTCAACATGTATCCAATCAGCACCGTTATTTTCTACTAATTTAATATCACGTTCTAAATTTGCAAAATCTGCCGACAAAATTGACGGTGAAATTATAATTTTATTTTTATTCATTTATTACTCCTAATTTTACGCACGCTTCATAAGCACATTTTTGCTCGGCAGCTTTCTTACTTTTTCCCTCTGCCGTTGCAAGTATTCTATTTTGAAATATAACATTCATTACAAAAACAGGTGCATGATCAGGTCCCTTTGTTTCAATCAACTTATATACAGGTTGTGTTCCATCCTGTGCCTGTGTATATTCTTGTAATACTTCTTTTGCATTATAAACTGCAAAATGCTCTTTTACATCTGTTATATTTTCTTCAAAAACATTATCCAAAAATTCATAAATTTCTTTTTCACTTCCATCCAAGTAAAAAGCACCCAATAATGCTTCAAATGTACATGCATTAATTGATTGAAGTTTTCTTCCTCCTGTTTTATCTGCATTTTTACCCATTATAATAAGTTTATTTATACCTAATTTTTCAACTATCTTAAATAATGTCGCATCAGATACCAATATGGCTCTTATTTTAGTTAAATCACCTTCATGTAAATCTTTGTATTTTATAAGAAGCTTTTTAGATACAGCAAGCTTTAATACTGCATCTCCAAAAAATTCAAGTCGTTCATAATTTTCAAAATAGCTTAAATTGTTCTCTGTTGTATACGAAGGATGTGTTAAAGCTTTTTTAAACAAATTTTGGTTATTTATTTTTATTTTAAATATTTTTTCAAGTTCTTCAATCATTAGAATATACCTTGAATGAAATTAACGACAGATGTCCACATTGAACCGGAATTTACCACATACTCAAAATAATAATACATAATTGGTATAGTTAAAATATAACTGTCAGAACGATCTAAAAATCCTCCATGTCCCGGAAGCGCATCTCCTGAATCCTTAACACCTGCATCACGTTTTATTAGTGATTCACATAAATCTCCAATTTGAGCAAATATAGTAACCAATAAACCGGCAATTAATGCATGATACCAAGGTAGTTTAATTATATATGCAATAACAAAGCCGCCAATTAATGCACAGAAAATACCGCCTATAGAACCCTCTATTGTTTTATTAGGGCTTATTACAGGTGCAAGTTTATGTTTACCAAAATTACATCCAAAATAATAACATCCAACATCAGTTAGTATTACAAGGAAAAATAGAAATATCACATACCCGAGTCCGTCATTAAATATGTTAGGTTTAACCAGCATTTGAAACATTGTATGGTTATTTGAGCCAATATCTCTTAGAAATAGTAAATGCATAGGAAACCAACCGCTATATACAAAGCCCAAAATTGTTGTTGCAACATTAGCTATATATGGTTGACGGCCTCTGAAAAGTACCCATAGAAAAGCCAAAACAGTGCCGAATGTAAATACAAACGGCACTAGTTTGTTGCAATTGAAATATGCTATAATTGCAAATACAGCATCTGCAAGTAAAATAATTTTTAAGCTAGGGTGAAACCCTTTATGCTTTAATATTTCAACGTATTCTTTAGAACAACAAAGCACAATAACAGACATTAATATTAATATCGGTATTCCTCCGAGTATCATACACAAAAGAGCAACTAAACCGAATATAGTACCTGTTATAATCCTTAATTTTGGTTTGGAAATTTGTTGTTCTTCTGCCATTATACAGTCATTACCTCTTTACTTTTTTCTTCAACTTCTTTATCGATAATACCTGTATATTTATCTGTTGATTTTTGAATTTTATCTTGAAAATCTTTTACGACATCTTCAGGTAAGTTTTCAGCTTTTTCTATTTTCTTTAACTCATCTGTCATATCACGTCTTACATTTCTAACAGCAACTTTTGCATCTTCACCGTATTTTTTTACATCTTTTGTAATTTCTTTTCTTTTTTCTTCTGTTAAAGGAGGGAAGTTTAATCTTACTGTAACTCCATCGTTATTAGGTGATACACCTAAATCTGCCTTTATAATGGCTTTTTCAATTTCTTTAAGAATTGTTTTATCAAAAGGTGTTATTGCAAGAGTAGTACCCTCTTGTACAGTTATTTGAGCCATTTGTTTAAGTGCAGTAGGTGCGCCATAGTATTCTACTACAACTTTATCCAGCATTGCAGGATTTGCACGACCTGTTCTTACTGTTGAAAATTCTCTTTTTAATTGTTCAATGGCTTTTTCCATTTTTTTAGTACCGTTTTGTAACATTGAATCTGTTGCTTCTGACATATTTTAACCTCTTTCTTATAAATAATTATTTTTATTTTCCTACGTACGTACCTATTTTTTCACCCATAATAATGTGTTTAACCGCATCTTTACGTTTAAAATCAAATACTATTATAGGTATATTATTTTGCTGACATAAATCACAAGCTGCTCTGTCCATTACTTTTAAGTCGTTTTTTATTATTTCATCATAATTGATATTTTCTAATTTTTTTGCATCAGGATTGATATTCGGATCATCAGTATAAACCCCGTCTACACCATTTTTAGCCATTAGCATAACTTCAGCCGAGATTTCTGATGCCCTTAATGCACTTGCAGTATCAGTTGTAAAGAACGGATTACCTGTACCTGCTGCAAATATTACAACTCTGCCTTTTTCAAGATGTCTGTTTGCTTTAAACCTTATATATGGTTCTGCAATTTTGTCCATATCTATTGCTGATTGAACTCTGCATGATACTTCTATTTTTCGTAAGGCAGACTGAAGTGCAATTGCATTCATAACAGTTGCGAGCATTCCTATATAATCACCGGATGCCCTGTCCATACCTAACCTTGCACTATTTTTCATTCCTCTGAATATATTTCCGCCACCAACTACTACGGCAACTTCTACACCCATATCGTGAATTTGTTTTATTTCTTGTGCTATAAATTCAACAGGTTTGTAGTCGATACCAAATTCTTGACTGCCTAAAAGTGCTTCTCCGCTAATTTTTAGCAATATACGTTTATATTTTGGTTTTTCCATAAAAACTCCTGTAACTATATTCAATGTACTTGAAATATAGTATTAAGTAAACCAATATAATTTTTATATTTACATTTGTTACCAAATTATAAATTATATTTAGCCCTTTTCTACAACAACAGTCCTTAATTCACCGTAATTATTAAAACCACCGTTTGTTTCTCTTATTTCATAGTATGCATCTGCATCTTCTGATTTAACTTTTTTTGCAGCTTCTTGTGCTTCTTCTAAACTTTGAAATTCCCCTTCCATTTCAGGTGCAAAGTATGAATCTTTATCTACAAATAATTGATACATTTTATTTTCCTCCTGTGTCTTAATTATAATACAAAACAAATTTTTATTATATAATAAATCAGTTATGTATGAAAAATTAAACTTAATAAAAAGTATTTGTGCAAATTGTAAAAAATGTGAATTATCCAAAAGCAGAACGAATGTCGTTTTTTCAGGTGGTATTCCTAATTCAAAATTAATGCTTATCGGAGAAGCACCGGGATATTGGGAAGATATGAAAGGTGAGCCGTTTGTCGGAAAAGCGGGACAATTACTTGATAAAATTTTTGCATGTGTCGGCTTATCAAGGCAAAAAGATGTTTATATATGTAATACAATAAAATGTCGTCCTCCTGAAAACAGAAATCCGTTACCGGAAGAAAAAGATGCATGTAGAGAGTACCTTGATGCACAAATTGAAATCTTAAAACCAAAAATAATTCTCATTTGCGGAAATGTTGCTTTAAATACAATGCTTCCTAATGAGCATGGTATAACCAAAGCTAGAGGGAAATGGTTTGATGGTCCGTTCAATTCTAAAATGATGCCTATTTTTCATCCGTCATACCTATTAAGAAATGACAGCAGAGAAAAGGGTTCGCCTAAATGGCTTATGTGGCAGGATATAAAAGAAATTAAAAGAGTGTATGATTTAATTGAATAATATTTTTGTAAATACATGTAATTCTTTATAGCTTTCTTAACAAGAAGAAAGCTGTGTTATTATTTATGTTGAAAGCGTAAATTTGTTGTCGTACAGAAAAAGTGAAATTTAATTATTAGTATTTAATGCATCTTGTAATGCTTTTTCTAATACTTCTATTTTTGACTCTAGAACTTTTACTTTTGATGAACTTTCATCAGAACTGATAGAGTTTTTTTCTAATTCTCTTTTGTATCCTTTTAATTTTCTCGATATATCTAACAAATAAGATAGTACAAATAAAATTCCTGCTATAAATCCGCTAAATACTAAAATTATTGTTTGCGGATTATTTAACTTATAACAAAAATATCCTATTACACATAATAGTAACAAAGAAGATAATCTTAAAAATATAATCATTTTACCCCCCTAAGGTATTTTAGAACACGACTTATCTTTTCATCAGGTTCAATTTCCAACTGTATTATCTCATTAGTAAACGGTTTTGTAAACCTTAATTTATATGCTTGTAAAACTTGTTCTTGTGTTTTTATTTTTTCAAGTTTCTTCATACCATATAATGTATCATTAAAAACAGGTGTACCCGTATAACTTAAATGTACTCTTATTTGATGTGTCCTGCCTGTTTTTAGAGTTAATTCTACATAAGTATAATTTTGAAATCTTTCTATAACATGATATTCCGTTATACTCGGTTTACCATTTTCAACTACAGACATTTTTTCAGGGTTTTTGGTGTTTCTTGCTATCGGCAAATCTATAATTCCGTCATCAGATTTTATTACCCCTCTGGTTATTGCTAAATATGACCTTAAAGCAGTTTTTGTTTTTATTTGATTTGCTAAAAATTCATGAGATTTATTATTTTTTGCTATCATTAATAGTCCCGAAGTGTTTCTGTCTAGTCTATGCAATATACCTCTCCTAAATTCACCGTTTATATCAGACAAATTATTACCATATTTATATAATAGTGCGTTTACAAGAGTATTATCTCTTTCATTCATTGTCGGATGTGTAAGCATTCCTGACGGCTTATTTACGACCAGCATATTGTCATCTTCGTAAACAATATTTAAATCTATTTTTTGTGGCTCTATTGATATTGATGATAAATCATCTGATAACACATCTATAATATCTCCCTCATTAATTTTATAAGATGACTTTTGTAATTTACCGTTTACAAGAACATTACCATTTTTTATTAGTGTTTGTATTTTAGAGCGTGAAATATTTTCCGACATCTCTGTTATAAAAGTGTCTAGACGGCAATTTATATTTTCTATTTCTGCATGGTATTTCATAATTGACTTAACCGAACTCTTTTGATGAGTAGAATTATTACTGCTAATACTCCAATGTTTATTGCTATATCAGAAATATTGAATACAGGAAATTTTATAAAAACAATGCTAAAGTAATCTCTTACATATCCAAAACTTACTCTTTCTATGCAATTACAAAAAATACCTGACATTATAAGAGAAAGCCAAAATATACCTATATAAGACATTGTTTCTGCATTTTTAATTATGTAAATGAATAAAAATATTAAGCTAAATAACGCAAGCAAAATAAGTAGTAACGTATTTCCGTTTAATATATTAAATGCAGCTCCTGTATTTTGAATATAATCAAACATTATAATATTATTTTGAGGTATATTTATACCTTTTTGTAGGTTTCTTAAAATTAAATCTGACAAATACCTGTTTGCACAAATAAATATTCCGAAAAGAAAAAATAAAAACAAAATCTTATTTAACGCTGATTGATGTTTTTTCCTTGCCATTTTGTTTTACCTTCGAAAAATCCTTTACAGGAACAACATTTGAGCGTGTAATTAAGTAACCTAATCCTGTTACTTGAAGCTTAATATCTTTATTTTTTCCAACTTTAGCCCTTGTTATACCAACAGATGCAACTGTATATTCATTAAAATTATCCTTATTTGCGGTAAAAATTCTTTCAAGAATACCATTTTGAGGCAACTTTCTAAATACTTCTTCTGCATTTACTTGTGGATATGTGATTGGTTCTTGTCCTATAGAAGCTATTACAATCATTTTTTTGTCAGGAACTTTTACTTTTAAGCTGGCAGTATAATCTTTATTTGCCTGAACTAGTTGAGGTACAACCAATTCCATTTCTAAAGTATTTGCCTCACCATAAGTTAATTTTGTGCATTCATTTATTATATGGTCTGATGTAATAACCCAATTATCACCAATCTTTTCTAAGTAATAGACACTTGAAGAATTACTTTTTAAATATCCTGTTATGTTTGCATCTCCAACTTTCTCAACAGATGTTGCATCTGCATTTTCTTTGGTTTCTACAACAGCAGTATTTCCAATTATATCTATATTTGTAATATTCATTGTATATTTTATATCAGGGTAAAGTTTCCAGGTTTTTTTTACAAGTTCAAAATAATTTTCTTTTGTAATACCGTCAGAATTTACATAGTTTGGTGCATAAAATGTTTTCATGCCCTCAATATTGTTTTCATTTGTATATTCTAACTGCTGTTTTAATGCAGATTTTATTTCTTTTACAAACTGTTGAATTTCTTTATTACTACTGTTTGATTTTGATGCATAAGCATAATAACTATCTCCTGCATAGCATAGTGGTGAGAATGTTATTATCGCTAAAATAGTTAATATATATTTTTTCATATAATTATTATACTACAAAATAAAAATTTTATGTAGTAAAGATAAATTATAAATTAGATTTACTACTTTTGTACTGTTTTTCTTAAAAAAATATACTCATCTACTGTAATAGTAATTAATGCAAGCAAAATTTATTATATTTACGGGTGAGGTTAGTATATGGTAAAAAAAATCTTATTACTGATTATTTGTACAATGTTCATTTTAAATGTTTCTTTTGCACAGAGTCAATTTTCAAAAACTTTAAGTAAAATCGAAAATTCACTTTTTGGTATTGAATACAATACACAAAGTGATGAAAAAAGATTAAGCAGAATTGAAGAAATGATTTACGGTGAAAAAAAATCAGGTGATATAAAATCACGGCTTGCTAAGCTTGATAAAGATGCATCCTGTAATGAAATGGGGTGTGAAATTCCTCCTAAAAGAGATACATTTGATGATGACTCTGATTTGCAACAAAATATGAATCAAGGTAAAGAAAAGATTGCACAAACATTTAATGAGCCGGAAGAAAAGGAAGACGCTAATATTGAATATCCTGCAGTAAATTCACTTGAAATGTCTGCCTTTGGTAAAGAATATAAAAACTTAGATATAAAAACAAGATTATCAAATCTTGAAAAAAAAGAATTTTTAAAAACATATTCAAATGATGATCTTTCAACCAGAGTTGAACGTTTAAAATCAAAACTTGCTTATAAATCTAATGAAAATACTTTTGAAGATGATACAATAAATAATTTTTCTGATTATTCAAATCTAATGGCAGATAATACGTTTCCGAGCGACAATTATTTTTCACCTAAAACAATAAATAAAAATAATAGTTTTATGACAGAAAAGCAAAAAGAAAAATATTTTGACAATCAGCTTGCAGATAGGGATTTGCGTTCAAAATTAAATAAAATAGAAAAATTTGTATTTAAAAAGAGTTTTACTGATGATACAACGGATAATCGTTTAAGCAGATTAGAAAGCATTATATTTAATACAAATTTCTCTGCAGATAGCAATAATACAAGATTAAAACGAATAAAAGCTGCGGCTGATGCTCAAAAAACAGCTAAGAAATATGATTCAAACAGCTTATCACAAAAAATGGCAGCTGCTTTTCAAATAGGCATGCTTGTATTAATGGTTGTTGCAATGATTTTATAAATAAATTTTCTGATTTACTGTCATACAGAGCGGTAGTGAAGTATCTATCGGTATTATCTAAAAATTTATTTGAAGATTTTAAAATATTTTTTTCCAAAATGGTGTGGTTTTTTCTTCTAATTCTTGTAACCTTCTTGCAAGTTTTTTGTTATCATCAAGCAATTGTTGAACTTGTTTAGCAAGTGTTTCATTGTCTTTTTTATATTCGGCTGCTTCAACAAGTTTGTCTGATAATTGGGTTGTATCAATATGATTTTTAATTTCTTCTGATAATTTTCCGGCAACCGCATCTGCAAGCATTTGTAATGTCTGGTTAGTTACATTTAATGTTACATTTCTTATTTCAGGAGAAGATGTATTTTTTGATATATCAATTGCTGTTGAAGGAGCATCTTCAAGAATATTGGATTCCTCTTTTTCAGCAGAAAGTTCTACCGGTGTTTTATGTATTCGGTAGCAGATTTGTTCAACATTATATCCTTGTGATTTTAAGCTGATACCTTTTTTTATTTTATAAATTGCAGTGTCATCATAAAATTCAGTACCGTCTTTTGCCTCATATATAGCATCAATCTGCCATTCTCTAATGAAACTTTCCAACGCTCTTATATCTATATAATAATTATCTGCATTAAGTTTTTTTAAAACATCTTCTTTTCTGTACATAAATATACCTTTTTAGCGTTTCATCTGTCTTTGAATATCTCTTGTTTGAGTCTTTTTTACCATATCATCACGTTTGTCGTATAATTTTTTTCCTTTGGCTAACGCAATTTCAAGTTTTGCATAACCTCTCGATAAAAATATTTCTAAAGGTACTATTGTATATCCGCCCTTTTTTATTTTCATCTCAATTTTAAGTATTTCTTTTTTATTTAGAAGAAGCTTACGTACTCTTTCCGGCTCATGATTATATCTGTTGCCTTGTTCGTATTTTGAGATATTGCAATTATACAAAAAAACTTCACCTTTTTCAACTTTTGCAAAACTGTCTTTTAAATTTACAGCTCCTTTTCTTATTGATTTTATTTCTGTACCCTTCAAAACTATTCCTGCGATATATTTATCAAAAATTAAATAATCATGAAAAGCTTTTCTGTTTGTTGATATAACTTTTTTATCCATATCCAAATTATAACGCAAATTTTGAACCTTGCCAAGAGCATCTTTTTTCAAGTTCAGCATCAATTTTATTTAAACACTCAAACTTTTTTCCAATCCATTTTGGTTCAACTAAGGTTGACTTAAGCCCGCTTCCTGCTATTCTGTGTATTGTTGTTTCACTTGGTAATAATTCCAATGCATCGCAACATAAGTTGATGTATTCGTCTTCACTCATAAAATCAAATTCACCACGCTCATACATTTTTGTTAGTTCAGTACCTCTAAGACCACATATCATGTGAAGTTTTATACCGTCAATTTTTAACCTGCTTAATTCTTTTATTGTTGCAAGCATTTCCTCGTGTGTTTCCCATAATCCAAATATAATATGTACACAAACATTTATGCCATAGGATTTTGTTTTTTCATAGGTTTTTAAAAAACATTCATAATCATGACCACGATTTATTTTCTTTAATGTTTTGTCATGAATTGATTGAAGTCCGTATTCAATCCAAGTTTCGTATTTGTCTTTATATGAAGCAATTAACTCTAATTTTTTATCATCTACGCAGTCAGGTCTTGTACCTATGGAAATACCTACAATGTCAGGATGATTTAAGGCAGCATCATAAATTTCTTTTAATTCTTCAACCGGCTTGTATGTATTTGAAAAAGATTGAAAATAAGACATATATTTTACTGCCTTAAATCTTTCGTTTAAATATTCCGAACCAAATTCCAATTGTTCAGCTATTGACATATTTGCAGAATGACATTGTGAAAAACTTCCGCCGCTATCACAAAAAATACATCCTTTTTTACCGTTTTGACGGTTTGGACACGAAAAATTGGCATCAAGCGTTATTTTATAAACCTTGACGCCAAATTTTTGTTTTAAATATTCACTAAATTGATTGTAACGTTTTTTTGTACCGTAAAAAAACATTATTAATTTTTTTCTTCGTCTTCTTTCAATATAGGGTAAACATAGTGTTCTCCACAATTAGGACATACAACTTCCTGCTGTTTACCTTCTTCTAATTTTGCAACTTCAAATAATTGCTTACATCCTGATTGAGTACATCTGATTGCCCATGTTGGTCTGATTAATCTAGCCATTAATTTTTCTCCTTTTTAAAAAATATTACCACAAGTTAACTTTTTTGTCATCTAATACGCAAATATTATTTTTACGTGTGTTATAATTGTATTACAAAATATATAAGGAGTAAATTTAATGAATATTCAAAAAATAGTATCCGGCATAAGTGTGAATTTTAAAGGAAATACAGAGCAGTCAAATTTTCCTAAAACAAAACCAATGCCATTAGATAGTGTTAGTTTTTCCCATAAAACTTCAGATAATGAAAAAAATTTTATTAAATTAAGAGATGAAATATCAAAAGATATGAAACAGGTTTTGTCCGGTTCTGAAGCTGCATGTTGGGATTTTTATACAAACAGTACCGATGAAAATATGCAAAAAATGAATGAGGCACAAAATAAGGTTAATGACTTTTATGATAATAAAGAAATATATACAAAATTAAAAGAAATAAATGATAATGGCGGTGTATCCGAAAAACACCTGAAAAAACAACTTAAAGTTTTAACATCTGCTTTTGGTGATGGTATTGAGTATAAAAAAGAAATCGAAGCAATGAATGCTAAAGAAAATGAGATTTCTCAAAAATTAAACAGTTATACAATGACAATAGACGACAAGCCGGTATCTAAAGCTGAAATCCAAAAGATTATGGAAACTGAAAAAAATCCTGAAATAAGAAAGAAAGCTGCTGATGCAAAGATTAAATCAGGAGATTTAATTGCAGATGATTTAGTAGAGCTTGTAAAAATGAGAAATGATTTTGCTCGTAAAAAAGGTTATGACAACTATTTTGATTATAAAATATCTCAAGATTATGATATAGAACCAAAAGACCTTGATAAACTACTTTCTGACGTTGCTGAAAATACTAAAGAAGCTAATAAAAAAGTAATGGATGAAACAAAAGAGAACTTATCAAATGCTTTTGGAATAAAACCTGAAGATTTAAGAAATTATCATTTTGGACTTTTATCCGATGATAATCCTGAAAAAATTGTAAATGATGCTATAAAATCAAAGGAAGAAGTTGTAGAAATTTCTAAGAAAGCTTATCAAGGTATGGGATATGATGTTGATAAGCTTCCTATAAAACTTGATTTATTTCCTAGACAAAATAAGAATACACACGGTTTTTCATTCCCTATAGAAGCAGGAAAAGATGCAAGAATTCTTGCTAATTTAACTAATAATGTTTCAAGTATTGATACATTAATGCATGAACTCGGACACTCCGTATTTACTGTTAAAACAGATGCATCACTTCCATATATGGCACAAGATACCACAAGTACAATGACTGAAGCCGTTGCAATGATGATGGGAGATATGCCAAGAACAGAAGGTCTTGTAAAAGATAAAGTATCGCCTGAAGTATTTGCTAAATTCCAAAAATCTGCCTCAGAAGAAGATGCTAGATTTGTTGGTTCAAGTATGGCAATAATTGATTTTGAAAGAAATATGTATAAAAATCCTGATCAGAATTTAAAACAGCTTTGGAAAGATGTTAATGTAAAATATAAAGGAAGAAGTGAACAGGATGAAGCAACAAATGAATGGGCAACTATACCTCATTATTTATCACATCCTGCATATTACCAAAACTATTTTAGAGCATCTTTGATTAAAGCACAGCTTTATAAATCATTGACAGATAAGTTTGGTAATCTTACTGAAAATAAAGAAACCGCAAAATATTTAAATGATAATTTGTTTAAATATGGAGGTTCTCTTGATGATAATGAAATTTTAACTAAAGTTACAGGCAAAGAATTAAGTGCGGATGATTTCTGTAACAGAATAAACAACCAAATAAATAACAACTGATAAGTATAGATAAAATTCTTGATAACATTTTTCAGAGGTTTTGTCTTGCCTTAAATATTTTATTGTTATACTATAATGTTGTATATTGAATTGAGGAATAAGAAATGAATAAAAGTCAATCAACAGGAATGTATATTATTTTAGGTATTATGATTTTAGCATTTGTATCAATGTTATTTTCCGGACCTGCAACAACGACAGAAGAACTTACTTACACTGCATTTTTAAATAAATTATCCGCAGGTGAAATAAAGTCTGTTGATGTTGATAAAGAATTTTTAATAGCTATACCTAAAAATCAACCTAAAAAAGAAGTTAAAGTTAATAAATCACCAATTTATAACATGACTCAATCCGTACCGTCGTTACAATATAAGGTTTTAACTCCTCATGATCCCGGATTGATGAAAAAATTAGAGGATGCTAACGTTGAAATTGCAGTTAAAAAGCCAAGTGAATCATCACAGCTAATACATACACTTGGTTCGCTTGCTTTGCCGATATTTATAATAATATTTCTTATTCTTATGGCAAGAGGTTTATCCGCAGGTGGTTCTCAGGCAATGTCATTTGGCAAGAGCAGAGCCAAAATGCTTTTAGATAGTAAAGTAAAAGTTCAATTTAAAGATGTTGCCGGTATAGATGAAGAAAAGAAAGAACTTGAAGAAATTGTAGACTTCTTAAAAAATGGAGAAAAATATATTAAATTAGGTGCAAAAATACCAAAAGGTGTACTTTTAATAGGACCTCCGGGAACAGGTAAAACATTAATGGCTAAGGCGGTTGCAGGTGAAGCTTGTGTACCATTCTTTTCAATATCAGGTTCTGATTTTGTTGAAATGTTTGTCGGTGTTGGTGCAAGTCGTGTAAGAGATTTATTTGACCAAGCAAAAAAACATCAGCCATGTATAATTTTTATTGATGAAATTGATGCAGTTGGCCGTCAGCGTGGTGCAGGTCTTGGGGGCGGACATGATGAAAGAGAACAAACATTAAACCAATTACTTGTTGAAATGGATGGTTTTGATGAAAATACTAATATAATTGTTATTGCGGCTACAAACAGACCTGATATTTTAGACAATGCTTTGTTAAGACCTGGCAGATTTGACAGACAAATTGTTATTAATCGTCCGGATATTTTAGGTAGAGAACAAATATTAAAAGTTCATGCTAAAAATAAACCGTTGGCTGAAGAAGTTGATTTAAAAGTTTTAGCAAAAAGAACTCCGGGATTTACAGGTGCAGATTTACAAAATTTGTTAAATGAAGCGGCTTTACTTGCGGCAAGACATGATAAAACTCGAATTTACATGCCTGATTTGGAAGAAGCAATAGATAAAGTTATGGCAGGACCTGAAAAGAAAAGCAGAATTATATCTGATGAAGAAAAAGAAAATACTGCATATCATGAAGTTGGACATGCATTACTTGCAAAATTACTTAAATACTGTGATCCGTTGCATAAAGTTTCAATTATTCCAAGAGGTATGGCTTTAGGTGTTACAATGGTTCTTCCTGAAAAAGACCATTTAACTCTTAAAAAAGTTGAACTTATGGATAAAATTGCAATGACATTAGGCGGACGTGTTGCTGAAGAACTTGTTTATGGTAAGGAATTTATTACAACAGGAGCTTCTAATGATTTAGAAAAAGTATCAGAAATGGCACGTGCTATGGTTACAAAATACGGTATGAGTGAAAAACTTGGAAATCTTGCTTATGGAAAGAGTGATGACCATGTGTTTATGGGGCGTGATTTTGGACATACAAGAAATTATTCTGAAGAAATTGCAGCGGAAATAGATGAAGAAGTTCAAAGAATTGTTTCTGAACAATACGAATTAGCAAAAGCACTCTTAGATGAAAATAGAGATATGCTTGATGTTATTGCTCGCAATTTATTAGAACATGAAACGCTTGATGAAAAAGAATTTGATGCATTAATGGAACAGGTTAGAAATTCTCGTGCAGACATCTAGTTTTAATATAAAACAACCTATAAGAACAGTAGTGCTGCAAGATTTAAAAATTGGAGGAGATACTTCTTTTCACTTTTTAAGTGAAAATGAAAATAAATCAAATCCGATTTTAGTTCTTCAATTAAATATTTTTGACACTAATGAAATACCTGATGTTGTAAAAGAATATTATAAATCATCAATTGATAATAAACTTGATTTGGTAAAATATGCTCAAGAAATTAATTGTGATATTTTAGCACTAAAGTTTAACATAAAATCTGTTGAAGAAGTTGAAAATGCAAAAAAACTATTACAAACATTATTACCTGTAATAAAAAAGCCATTAATGGTATTAGGAACAGGTGATAATGATATTGATATAAAACTGTTACCTGAGTTAACAAACACATTGGATAGAATTTCAATAATATCCTATGTTGAAGAAAAAACTTACAAACAGATAGTACCAAGTTTATTAAATACAGAGCATATAATAGTAATTCGTACTCCAATAGACATTAATCTGGCAAAAGAAATGAATATTTTAACAACAGATATGGGCATAAATCCTGATAAAATAATAATGGATACTGATATGGGAGCATTGGGTTACGGACTTGATTACGGTTATAGCATTATGGAACGTATAAAGCTTGCCGGCTTCGATGGGGATAAAATGTTAAATATGCCTTTGATTGCCTTTGTCGGAGAAGAAACATTTAAAACAAAAGAAGCCAAATCGGATAGTTTCGATAAAAATTGGGGTTGCCTAAATGAAAGAGCTGTAATGTTTGAAACTGCTACTGCATCTGCAATGATTGCAGCAGGTTCAAATTTGGTTGTTCTTATGCATCCTGAAAGTATTATAACATTGAAAGGATTAATATAATGGCGGAATTATCAGGTTTAAGTGTATTCAAATATTTACCTGCTGCAAAAAAAGCAGAACATACAAATTGTAAAGAATGTGGATTTGCTACATGTATGGCTTATGCCTTAAAACTAGCAAAAGGTGCTGCTGATATAAATGCTTGTAAATATATGGATGATGATTTAAGAAAAACATTTGCTCGTGATATGGCAAAACCGCAAAAAGAGGTTATGCTTGGTATCAATAAAAAAGTTAAAGCAGGGGGTGAAGAAGTTCTTTTTAGACATGATAAAACTTTATTAACACCTACTGTACTTTGTGTTGAAGTTGATACAAATAATAACGACTTTAATGAAAAAATTAAAAGGATTTTAGATTATAAAATATCAAGAATAAATAAAGTTTTTAAAATTGATGCAATATACCTTAAAGGAAAAAACTTTAGTGATAGTTTAATTAGTGAAATTGAAAATGAGGATATATCAGTTATAACTGAACTTCCTAATACTTTAATGCAGGTTGAAGATGAAAACTTTAAACATACAGTAGAAAAATTAACACTAATTCGTAGAAGTGCGATAGAAACAAAGGACGAAGAATTTTCTTCACCAACTTTTGTTTATTTAAAACATACTGATAATATAAAAAAACTATGTGCAAAAGCGGGCTATTATATCTGTAAATATGCTAATATGTTAATATTTGAAGATTTTGATGAAACAATGTTTTCAACACTTTTGACTTTAAGGGAAAGTATTTTTACCGATCCTCAAAAGCCAATGCAAATAGAGCCGAAGGTTTATTCATTTAATAATCCTGATGAGAATGCAATAATATTTCTAACAACAAATTTTGCACTTACATATTTTGCTGTTGCAGGAGAACTCGAAGCTCTTGATATTGGTACATATTTAATTGTAACTCCGTCAGATGGAATGAGTGTTTTAACTGCTTGGTCAGCAGAAAAGATAACAGCTCAAATAGCTGCTAAAGCCGTTGAACAATCGGAATTGTATGATAAAGTTAAATACAAAAAAATATATATACCCGGATTATTAGCAAATATGCAGGAAGAATTACAAAATGCAATACCTGATTTTGAAATTTGTTTAGGAACTACAGAGGCATATATGATAAAAGATTTTGTTAAAGAAATACTAAAAAGCAGACAATAAATTATGACAAGAGAATTTCAATTTTATATTATACCTACGCCTATAGGAAACATTAAAGATATTACACTAAGAGCAATTGAAATTTTAAAATCAGTAGATTATATTGCTTGTGAGGATTCAAGAGTTACCCAAAAACTTTTAAATCATTATGATATAAAGACAAAAACTATTTCTTATCACAAATTTAATGAAACGGAAAGAGTTTCATCAATATTAAAAATATTATCAGAGGGGAAAAAAGTTGCATTGGTATCTGATGCAGGAACTCCTTTAATTTGTGATCCGGGCAGTATTTTAATTGAAAAGTTAAGAGAAAATAATATATCAATAACATCTTTAACCGGTTCAAATGCGGTTTCAACATTTCTTTCTCAAGTACCAAGAAAAACAGAGGAATACGTTTTTACCGGTTTTTTACCAAGAACTGAAAATGGAATTGAGGAGCTTTGTAATAAATTTAAATATGTAAATATGGTTTTTTATGAATCTCCTAATCGGATTTTAAAATCATTAGAAATTATAGCAAAATTTAGACCTGATGTTAAAGTTTCTGTCGGCAGAGAGCTTACAAAAGTTTTTGAAGAAATAATTATAGATGATATTAAAAATGTAATAAATCATTTTAAAGACGGCGTTAAAGGTGAAATTATTGCGATGCTGTATGCATCTGAAGATAATGAAATTGATAAACTAAAAGAAAAATCTGAAATATTAAAAAAGAAAGGTTTCAAATCACGAGAAATAGTCGAAATACTGACGTCATTATATGATAACGTCAATAAAAATGATGTTAAATCTATTCTTTATTAATTAAATATTCCATATTTCTTTTATAACTGTCAGTAATGGTTTTCTTATAATAGGTCTTATTCTAACTTTTACACCTTTTAAAGTTTTATAATATAATTCTTCAATTATACTGATATATTCTTTTGTAGCTACAAGAACATAATCTGGCTTGTAATTTTTAATTTCATCAGGTGAACAAACTTTATAACCATAAAAAGTTTCATTTTCTGCGTGATTTTCAAATTTTTTGTCTGCAATGGCTGATATATTTAAAATACTTAAATCATAAAACATTCTTATTGTTTGCATAAAAGTACCTGCGCCATATATTACAGCAGATTTACCACGTAAGCGGGCGTGTAGTTTTAAAAATTCTTTATTAAAATTATATTTTTGTAAGTAATAAAAATTTTCTCTCTCGTTTTTTACATCTTCATTAAATATTGTTCTAACATCTTTATTTGTTACATCTAAATTACTGAATATATAATCTAATGCATCAGTCGGATTTTCGTAAGTAACCATAATACAATCATAATCTGTTTCATTAATTTTTGTTGGAGATATAACTTTTATACCATTTAATTCTGATACACCGGAATTTTCAAATTTTTTATCTGCAATAGCAACAATATTTAGAGATTTGTCAAATTGATATTTTTTATTTAATTCTGCAAATTCATCACCTGCACCGTAGAATATAATTTTTTTATCTTTAATTTCTCCTAATGACCAAAGTAAATCATTATCAAATTTTTTTAATGCTGTTTTTGCCTTAAAATATTCACTTAACATATTACTCTAACCTCTTTTCAAATTTATACCATTATTTTTACACATAATATAAATAATTACAAGTTAACCAAAAGCATTAAAAATTATACAGGCAATTTTTTTTCATGTAAATACTTTATATAAATATAGTAGTGTGTCATGATTATAAATAATTTTAAGCAAACATATCAGCCAAATTTTACCGCAAATGTAATGCCTAAAAATTGTGCTGAACATATAAATAATAAGTTAAAACATGCTAAAACAGTTGATATTTTCTGCCATACTTCAAGTGATGAAGATACGTTTAACAGTGCGAAAGCAATGTATTCATATTTGAGTTCTGAGGGTATAAAACCACGTATAATTGTATCAGGCGGAAAAGAATGCTATGATTATGACACATCTAAATATAATATTATTCAAGCTTCTGATGTAAACGATAAAACTGAAAAAGCCGACATGGCATTTTGTGTTGATTTTAGTTCTTCCACAAGAGCCGTGCCTAATGTATTAAAATATATTCAAAGTTATGGCAAAAATATTGTAGGTTTTGATCATCACAATGATAAAGATGTTATAACTACCGATTACAATAAAATTACAACATCTTATGCAAAAATACAAGATATGCCTAAATTGGACGAAAAAGATTACTATATTGATTCTTCCGCAAAATCTAACTGTGCAATTATTTCAAGATTTTTTGATGCAATAGGCCATAAAATAACACGCAATGAAGCAAAGAGTTTATTTGCCGGAATGTATGACGATATGTCAAAAGATGGAATAGTAACACATAAAGGTTTAAATGTTACCGTAAATGATTTAAAAGCAAATGATAACGGTAATACAAAAGAGGTTATGAAAAGTGTTTTGGGAAAACTCAATATACTTGATAAACTTGAAATATTTAAACATTTTTTAGATAAAACAAAATTAACTCCGCAAGAAGAAGCATTTAAGAAGGGCTTAGATAATCGTACACGATATACCCAAAATGGTAAAATGGCATATATTGCTATAAAGCCGGACGATAACGAATGGAATTCACTTGGTAAGGATTGTGAACATACAAAAATTATACTTGGTGATTACAGAAAGAAAATGCTTTCCGGGAATAAGAATTTAAAAGCAGTTGCCGTATTTTATCCTTCATCAGAAAATAATGTTTATAAAATGAGCATTTTGACAAAAGAAGATTATGCTAAACAGATTATAGATGACATTAAAAAAACTGTCCCTGATTTAACTGCAGGCGGACATGAAAATAGAAGCGGCGGTTCTATTGTAACAGAAAATACCGATAAATATTTTGAATGGGTAAATCATTTTACAAGTTCTGCAGAAAAAATTCTTTAATTATTAATGTTTGTTTCATAAGCCGTGTTTTGTAGTGAAAATTCATATTCGTCATATATTTCAACGGCTTGTTGCATTCTGTCAGAGCTGAAATCCAAATTAGATGATACGCTATAAAGAGCATATAAAGTTGGCTCATAAATAGGATTTTTTAAAGATAGAAAGTTAGATAATGTTGTTGAAATATATCCAATAACCTTTCCTAAATAAAAAGGTAGTGTTATTGTTATATATTTTTTATTAGGAAAATACTTTTTTGCGACAATCCTATAATATTCATCCATTGTAGTGTATTTTTCATCAATAATATTAATTGCTTTTCCGTTAAAAACATCTGTAATACATCCGGCAACAATGCATTTTGCAGCATTTTTCACATTTGCTAAAGGCCAGCGATTTTTACCTTTATTTTTACCAAAATGTATTATAAATGGAGAGATTTTTAAAAAATCAACAAATCTTTTTTCAAGTGTTTTATCATTATCTCCATATACTGCAGCGGGACGGATAATTACGTATTTATCTTTTGATATGTTTTCAATAAGCCATTTTTCGCTTTCTATTTTATATTTTGGATATGGATTTATAGGTTTAGTTTCAAAAGGAAGTTCATCTTCTGTTTCTCCTGAAAAATCTTTCATTCCGTATACATCTGTTGATGATATATAAATAAACTTCTTTTTAGGTATTTTTGAAAGATATTTTATTGGTTCGAAGTTAATTTTTCTATATAAATCATCATTTCCAATATCTTTTGCTATTCCTGCAACATGAACAACAAAATCAAAAGACATATTTTCAATGGCTTTTGTTACAGATTTTTCATTATCAATATCTGCATAAACAAAATTAATAGTATTTCCAAGCAGCTCCAATTCTTTTGACTTATGGTTATGAATCATAGCCGTAACATTAAAGCCCTTTTTTAAAAATGCCTTAACGGTATTTAATCCGATAAATCCTGAAGCACCTGTAACCAGAACTGTATTTTTATTATCGTTACTTGATAACTCCATATTTTTTACCAAGTTCAGCAATAATTTCTACCGCTCTGTCTATTTGTTCAAATGTTAATGTGCTTAATGCACATAATCTTAAGCGGCATTCTTTACGTCTAACTGCAGGATATGTAACGATGTTTACATAAACACCTTTTTTTCTCAATTCATCATACATTTTGAATAATGTCGGCTCATCATAAATCATAACAGGTACAACAGCAGATTGAGAATGACCTATATCAAAACCTTTATCAACAAGTTTTTGTTTTAAATATTCGATATTTTTCCAAAGTTCTTTTCTACCTGCATTATCATCTTTCATAAGTTTAAATACTTCATTTAAACCACCTACAACAGAAGCAGGCAAAGCAGTTGAGAAGAAATAACTTCTTGCATACAATCTTAAATATTGAACAATTTCTCTTTTAGCTGCACAATATCCGCCAAGTCCACCCGGACCTTTACTTAACATACCTACATTCAAATCTATTTTATCCATAACATCATAGTATTCAGCTGCACCACGACCTGTTGGTCCTACAACACCAACACCATGTGCATCATCAATCATTATTCTACAATGATATTTTTCTGCAAGCTCAACAATTTTATCAAGTTTAGCAATATCTCCATCCATAGAGAATACACCATCAGTAATAATTAAACGTCCTGTTTTTTCATCAGGTATTCTTGATAAAATTCTTTCCAAACCTTTCATATCAGCATGAGGAAATACCTTAATTTCAGCTCCTGACAAAGCACATCCGTCAAATATTGATGCGTGATTTGCACTGTCATTTATAATAACATCATTTTTTCCGCAAAGAGCTGATACAATACCAATATTACAACCATAACCGCTTGGAAATACAATTGCATCTTCACAAGCATAAAAATCTGCTATTCTTGCTTCAAGTTCTTTATGTAAATCAGTTATACCTGCGTAGTTTGAAACAGCACCCATTCCATATCCAAATTTATCTAATGCCTCACTTGCAGCTTTCATTACCTGTGGATTTGATGATAAACTTAAATAGGAATTTGAACCAAGCATTATAACAGGATGAATATTTCCATCCTTTTCTTTTATTTCAGACTCAGGTTGAACTTTGTTCATCGTAACCATTCCAAGTCCTTCATAACCTGTTAACACACCACTTTGTAATACTTTATCAACTCTTTTTGCTTTGTCAAATAAATCTTCTCCTTCAAGAGTATCAACAAAATTTTCAAATTTTATATTTAAGCTTTCATCTTTTACTTTTGCTTCCATCATTAATTTAATCCCTCTTTTGACTAATATGTTAAATCAACTTAATATTATTTTAAAAAAAAAGATGATTTATGTAAACTTTATATTAAATTATATTACTGAACCCTAGTTTTTTTAATTACTTACATGATGCTTTAGAAACATCATTCCAAGCCAATCCGTTATGGTTCTTGTCAGCACATGTTTTAAAATAATCTTCATTTCCTTTATAAAATGCCCAAGCCGAGCAAATATCAAGTTTGGTCGGACATGAGTTTTCTCCATTAAGTGCAACATTGTTACCTATAGGCACAATTCCGTCATCTATTGTCCATAAAAATAAGAATACATCATCACCCCATTTTGTATTACCTTTTGCTGTACCGTTAACATCAACTGTGATATAACCTATTATATCACCACCTGTATAACCGAACTTATTTTGTTGATCTGTAGTTAATGTAACAGGTGCTTTTGAAAGATAAAATGAAACGGATGCATCATTTGATAGAATACCTTTTACAGATGCAGTATCACTATTTGGTTTTGCTCCGTTTGTGTTAACTGTTGTATAAAGTGAAGTACCTGAAATATCACTTGCCCAGCATCCGGAGGATGTTTCGCAATTTTTATTTAATTTTAAACGATTAAAAATATGCTTTAGAACATATTCACTCTGATATGCATTTGCTGTTTTTGTATCAGTAAGCATATATTGCCAATTTTTTATCTGACCGTCTTCCATAACGGCTTGCTGCACAACACTTTCTAATATTTCATGAGTTTTTCGCAATTGAGTTATCTTTTCTGCAGTATCAGTACCTTTACGAGCATTTGTTACCGTAAGCATTGAAACGGCACCAATTATACCTATAACCATTAACACTTCAGCAAGTGTAAACGCACTCTTTTTTAGCATTCTTAACCTCTTTTTAATATTATTATTACAGCTTATGTTTTTAAAAATCATGTTGGTCATGAGCTTCAAGATACTCTCTTACAGAATTTAAAGCTGCCTGTACAATACGTGTAACACGTGATGAAGATAAGCCCACTTGTTGAGCAATTTCTTTTACCTGCATATTTCTGTAAAAACGGTATTCAACAATTGTTCTGTCTTTTTGAGGAAGTGTTGCGATTGCTTCTTTAATCATTCTGCCCATTTCTGTAATTTCTGCCGCTTCATCAGGCATTGCTTTTGTATCTTTTACAAAATCAAATGGTGAATCATTATCAGAATTTGCTGCTGCCAAACTATCTATTGATAAAATAGTTTCATAAACAGCTTCTCTAACTTTTGACGGAGTAACTTCTATACCATCTTCTTGAACTTCATCACCGGCAAATTCACTTTCTTCATCTTTTTTGTGTTTAAGTGAATACCATTTATATCTGTTTCTCAGCTCGTTTCTGATTGCCCAGCGAACAGCAGTTGCCATATAAGATGAGTTATATCGCTCCATTTCTTCATCTGTTTTATCTTTTAACATTGACTGAACAGCAATTATACCAATGCTGACTAGCTCCTCATATTCAACCATATGAGAAGGTATACGCCTATGCTCAACCCTTGCTACTTTTTGAACAATATCAATATATTCTTTTAATTTACTGTTTTTGTTTTGCATTGAATTCATAACCGGTTTGAAATCAAATTTTTAAATTAATTCGGTTTCTTCTTTAGATTATACACAAAAATTAAAATTTCTGCAACAGCTTTATATAATTCAGGTGGAATATATTGATTTATGTCTACAATTCGGTATAATGCTCTTGCCACAGGTGCATTATCAATAATTGGTACGTTATTTTCTTGTGCTATTTTAATGATTTTTTGTGCAATCATCTCAGAACCCTTAGCAACTAATACAGGACATTCCATTTCTTTTTGGTCATATTTTAATGCACATGCAATGTGTATCGGATTTCTTACAACAAAATCAGATTCAGGAACAGCATCCATCATACCTCTTTGGAGCATTTGCATACGACGTTGTCTTAGTGCAGCTTTTACATTTGGATCACCTTCAGAGTTTTTGTATTCGTCTTTTATTTCCTTAAATGACATTTTTTGGTCTTGTAAAAACTTCCATTTTGTAACACCATAATCTGCTGCCGCAATTATTAAAAACGCAAGACATGCTTTAAAAATAAATTCAACTATTAATGAACCGAACTCCATCATAACTGCAAAGTTATTATCAATTGATGCAAGTTGTAATATTTTTTTTAAATGTGCAGAATAAACAGACCAGCCAATTATACCTAAAATTGTTACTTTTAATATATTTTTAATTAATTCAAATGCAGTTTTTACTGACATAATATTTTTGAAATATTTTGTCGGATTTAATTTATCTAATTTTGGCATTAACGGTGCAACAGCGACTAATGGTCCAACCTGCATAAAATCAGCAAGCACTGCAATACTAAGTGCAACTATTAGAATAGGAGCTATAATCAAAAATGCAGGAATTATAGTCATACTCAATACGTAAGCATAATTTATTGTTTCAAGGTGTTGATTTGGAATTTGTTCATAAAGTAAAACGTATAATCTTGTAATTTGATGCCAAATAAACGGTGCTAAAGCATTTATAACCGTAAACATAATAAGTAATGACAAAGCCGTTGAAAAATCTTTTGATTTTACAACTTGTCCTTCTTTTCTTGCACGTTGAAGCTTTTGTGGTGTCGCATCAAATTGCTTGTCTTCATCACCCATATTAATAATACCTTTGTAATAGTTGTTGTATTTTTATGATACAACAAAAAAATAAACCTATAAATCTGTCTTAAAAATATTTAAAATAAATATATTTTCAATGATTTTTTATTATATACTGTATATAAAAATATTAAAATAAAAGGATATGATGTATGAAAAAAATAATATTAACAGGAGATAGACCAACAGGACCGTTACATATAGGGCATTATGTCGGCTCTTTAAAAAGACGTGTTGAACTTCAAAATTCAGGTGAATTTGATGAAATCTATATCATGATTGCTGATGCACAAGCTTTAACAGATAACATGAAAAATCCTGAAAAAATTCGTGAAAATATAGTTGAAGTTGCATTGGATTACCTTGCTTGCGGTTTATCACCTGATAAATCTGTGTTATTTATTCAATCTCAAATTCCTGAGTTGTGTGAAATGACATTTTACTATTTAAATTTAGTTACGGTTGCAAGGTTAGAATTAAATCCAACAGTAAAATCTGAGATTCAAATGCGTCAATTTGAAAAAAATATTCCTGCCGGATTTCTAACTTATCCTGTAAGTCAAGCTGCTGATATAACTGCTTTTGATGCAACACTTGTTCCTGTGGGAGAAGACCAATCTCCAATGATAGAGCAAACAAGGGAAATTGCTAAAAGGTTTAATCATATTTATGGTGATACTCTTGTTGAGCCAAAAATATTACTTCCTGATAGAAATGCTTGTATGAGATTACCGGGATTAGACGGTAAGGCAAAAATGAGTAAATCTCTTGGAAATTGTATTTATCTTTCAGATTCATCAGATGATATAAAGAAAAAAGTTATGTCTATGTATACTGATCCTACTCATTTAAGGGTTGAGGATGAAGGACATATTGAGGGTAATACGGTATTTACATATTTAGATGCATTTTGTGAAGATAGATATTTTGAAGAATTTTTACCGGAATATGCAAACCTTGATGAATTAAAAGCTCATTATCAAAGAGGCGGTTTAGGTGATGTGAAAATAAAAAAATTCTTAAACAATATTCTTCAAGATATTCTTAATCCAATAAGAGAGAGAAGAATTGAATTTGCAAAAGATATACCATCTGTTTATGAAATTCTTAAAAAAGGAAGTATAACTGCGAGAGAAAAAGCATCTCAAACACTTTCAAGAATGCGTAAAGCAATGGGTATTAATTATTTTGATTAAATAAAATAATATAATAAAAAGAGGGTGTCTGGAAAGTTTTTTTACTTTTTAGACACCCTCTTTTTATTATCAAAATCTTAATTTTAAATTATTAAGAAACGATTTTAACACCTGCACTTGCACCGATTCTCTCAGCACCTGCTTCAATAACGGCTAATGCTTCTTCACGGTTGTGAACTCCGCCTGATGCTTTTACCATC
>Ga0256405_10003416_pt1 | contig 32758 bp, 31 predicted proteins | sample RumenRJG_02DNA_FD_189096 | JGI IMG/M metagenome (GOLD analysis project Ga0256405, IMG submission 189096) | Bovine rumen microbial communities from Lethbridge, Alberta, Canada - RJG_02 | ecosystem: Host-associated > Mammals > Digestive system > Stomach > Rumen | place: Canada: Alberta...
CATGCTGAGCACACACTTCCTCCTCTTGCTAAAGCAAGAGGATTCCTACTGCAGAGGCTAATTGCTTAGCTTGCTTCGGTGAGTTGGAGCTGCTGACCTACTATGAGGTTCACTCAGCTGTAGTCTCTTTAGGAACTACAGCTGCTCTAGACCTGATTAACTTTGCGCCTTATATTCCGCCCTAAAGGGCAGGGTTTTACGGCGCCTTTTGATAAAAAAACTAAACGTTAGGATTTGTACCAATTTGCAAAGTAGCCTGATACATTTTTTTGGCATTTGTCGCTAACTGGACGGCCGTCTGATAAGAACGGTTGGCACTTATCATATCAGCCATCTCCTCAACAGGATTGACATTCGGTCTATAGATATATCCATCCTTATCCGATAAAGGATGATTGGGATTGTACTCTTTAATTGTAGGGGCATCTGACTCAACTACTCCTTTTAGGGCAACTCCCACACCATAAGGCTCCCCAGAATCGGGATCAAGTACACCTCCTTCCTCATATTCCTTTCTCATGGCTTCGTCAAAGGCAGCAGCAAACAAAGGTCTTCTAGCCTTATAGGTTGTTTCAACTGATGAGCTTACAGATTCGGCATTAGCAATATTAGAGGCAGTGGCATTCAAGCGTACTGACTGAGCATTCATGGCAGTACCGGCTATATCAAAAATTCTGAAAATTCCCATTTTATTCTCCTAGGCTATGCAGTCGTTTTCAAAGCCTGCTTAAGTTTTGCAATTCTGCCATTTAAAAACTGAAGACTAGCCTGATATTCCATAGTATTATTAACATACTTCATACGTTCTGAAGATACTTCAACAGTATTTCCATTCCCGGTATCGGCCTGATATGGCAATCTGAACTTCACAACTCTCTCAGGCTCATCATCAATAGCGCTTTCTAGCATATGTTTTGAATCAGTAACAACCATCTGCGGGGTATCTTTATTTTTTAAAGTCGAAACATGGGCGGCGTTCTGAAAAGCAAGTGAAAAATCAAGATCGCGAGCCTTATAGCCAGGAGTATCAGCATTTGCAAGATTACCTGCTAAAATCTCAGCTCTCTGGTTTCTGATACCAATAGTGTACTGCTGTACTCCTAATAATTTATCAAAACCTATACTCATACCATGTCTCCAGGTGTCAAAAAATTGTATTACCTCATATATATATCCCCTTTAAGCAACTAATGTGCCAATACTAAAAAACCAGCATAATTGCTGGTTTTTCAAGGTATTACTCCGAGTATTATCAATCAAAAGCAAACTTCGTCGCCTTTAGGCGATATAAAATACCAGGACTATGTCTTATCATCTCATATTTATCTGCCACTCCCACTAAAGTCTCGGTAGATCCTAAAATGAGATAGCCCCTTGGATTAAGACACATTGTAAGTTTGCGCAAAATCTCAGCCTTCACATCATTTGAGAAGTAAATTAGGACATTACGACAAAAAATTACGTCAAATCTGCCCATCAGTGCATACGAGCCCAAAAGATTCATTGGCCTAAATTCCACCATGGACTTTACCTTAGGATCAATCTGCATTAGATTCGGATTACGGGTTGGTTTAAAGAACCGCGATTTTCTTTCAGGAGAAAGGCCTCGTGACAATGCGTGTACATCATACTGTCCTAACTTACAGGTAGCCAGCATTTCAGGAGACAGATCTGTTCCAATAATCTGAGTCTGTTTCGGATCAACATGCAGCATTTTAGCCATCTGTTCCTGAACCACAATACCAATGGAATATGGTTCCTGTCCTGATGAACAGGCGGCAGACCAAATTCTCACAGGATATTTTCCCTTTTTGGCAAGTTCCGGCAGAATAAATTCCTCTAAAGCAGTATAAGGATAGGTGTCACGGAACCATAAGGTCTCGTTGGTGGTCATCGCATCTACAACTGCTTCTTGGATTTTGTTGTTAGGTTTCTCTTCCATGGCAAAGTTGATTAACTCGTCAATATTGGAAATGTTGAATTTAGGCAGCAACGCAGAAAGACGACTGTTCACAAGATACTGCTTACCACTGCCCAGCACTATACCGCACTTTTCTTCAATAAAAGCAGAAAAACGGCGATACTGCACATCAGTCACCTCCTGAGAGTAGGAAATAGCAACTCCGCCTTCCCCCTGATGATGAACGGAGTCATTTTTTTTGACAGCTGTAGATGATAATGCGGCTTTAGTATCTGCAAATTTTTTGGCAAACTCATCATTACTGATTGGATTACTAAGATGTGATTTAAAGGCGCTTGGTGAAGGTGCTGAACTCTTGCTGCTCAATGTGGAATGGAAAGTACTGCCTGTCGACACTGGCTTAGACGAGTTATTTGTAAATACTGATGTTCTCGTGGTATTGGAAAAAGTCGAGGTTTTTGCGACCGATGGTGTAATACCTTTAGTACCCAAAGCAGTAGTATTTTTAGTAGCAGTACCGGCTGCCGACAAAGAAGAAGTCTTGCTAAAGGAAAAACTAGAAGTCCCTGTCGCAGGATGTGTAAATGTCGATGTTTTACCAAAAGTTCCAGTGGTTCCACGGTTTGTGGTTACAGATGAGGAAGTATGTAACGGCACAGTACTCTTAAATGCGCTACCACTTGCAGAAGTGGCTGTTTTTTTTATATTACTCGCAAAGGTAAAGCCTGCAGTTTTTGTAGAGGCTGACGTGGCAGGTTTTGAAAAAACGGAGGTTGCGGGCTTTGAGAACGTGGAACTGCCTACGGTTTTATTAAGACCTGTACCAGTCTTAAATTGACTTGCAGCACCTGTACTGCCGTTTTTATTACTAAATGTCGAAGTGAACGTCGGTGATGACTTATTGTTATTGGAAGCATTTCCATTATTATTAGAATTTGTAAAGGCCATATCACACCTGAATATTGTTAGAATAATATGTAAATATACTGTAAACCTAATCCTGACCGTGCATTATCAGTTCTGCTCCCGACTTTCCTTCACTTGTAAGAATTATGCCTTTTTTTACTGCCTTGGCTAATTCAACAGGATTGAACTTAGGGATAAAATCATTGGCTCCAGCCTTGCTTACCATACTCTGATTGAAAACTCCCGATAAGGATGTATGCAAAATGACGTAGGCTGATTTTAAGGAAGGATCCTTTCTTAGGGTTGAACATAAAGTGTAGCCATCCATCTCAGGCATTTCTACATCAGAAATAATTAGTGAAACCTGATCATTTAGCGCCCCTTTGCTGGCGTACTCGCGAAGCATGCTATAGGCTTCTCTGCCGTTATGCGCTTTCACAACTTCAAGATTCATCTTCTTAATGGCCGAACATACCTGATTTAATGCCACTCTTGAATCATCAGCAACTAACACTGTCGGTTTTCTGTTTTCGACAAGTCTGGCAAACTCCTCGTCATAAACCTCATCTAGATCATTTTTCTCAACCTTGTTAGGAGAAATCTCATCTAAGATTTTTTCAACATCAAGGATCTCAACCAACTCTCCATCAATCTCAGTTACTGCTGTCATGTAGTTACTGTCACCAGAACCTTTAGGAGGAGGCATGATCCTATCCCAATTCATATTGAGAATGCGTTCCACACTTGATACAAGAAAGGCATGCGTAGAACGGTTATACTCGGCTATGATCATAAAACTCTTGTCTATATTGACAGTACGCCGTCCCCCTATCGCATAGGCAATATCAATAACCGAAATCGTCTGTCCGCGGATATGAGTTACTCCGATAACATATTTTTGCAGTTTCGGCATTACAGTGAGTTTCGGACAGGGAAGAATTTCTCTTACTTTGAAAACATTAATTCCATAACGCTGTTTAAGTCCGGAGAGTTTAAATAACAAAAGCTCCATACGATTCTGTCCAACTACTTCAGTTAATTCATTGACAGAATCCATTACACCAATCATTAAAAAAATCCTTTGTTTATTCCCTTCTGCATTCTGGGAATTTTCTTTTTTGCAAAACTCTTATTAGAATAATAAGCAAATGTGTATTAACCTATAAGAAAGTAAAGAATTTGCGGATTAAATCACATCCAGAGGCAATTTTTTAGTCTAATTAGTGCGATTAATCCAATATTTTAAATAAATTTAAAAAATTGCGACATGCAAAATCACATATGAGAAACAAAGGTTGACCCCCTCAAATTGCCATATGTGATAAAATTTACAGCGGTAAAGTTACAAAAACACGTAATGGAGCATACAGTGAAATTGCTTGCTACTAAAGTTACAAAAACTCTATTGTGGATCTTCTTTTCCTGTTTTTTAACCTGCTCTTATGCAACACAGGAAGAGGCAGATTTTTTGACGAATGTCGCCAGGCAGTATATGCTTGCCCAGTTTAATGATGAATCCGATGACAAAAAGTATGTAATAAAAGTTGGACGCATTGATGCCAAGCGTGATTATGGCGGAAAGTGTCCAGGATATCTAACCGCTGAAATCGTCGGAAATGAAATCAAAAAAAACAATACCGTAAGAATTACCTGCTCCCGTAAAGAAAAGCCATACCGGATCAATGTCAATGTCAGCGTAAATATTTTACGAAAAATCATCGTCGCCGCCGATAATATCCCCCGCGGTTCAGTAATAACACGTGATATGCTAGATAAAACCTACGTCAGTGAAACGGCAAACATGGCCTCACTGATTACAGAGGAAAACTTAATCCTCGGAACTAAAACACGCAAGGATCTGAAGGCAGGAGAGGCCATTAAAATCAGCGATTTCTGTATTATAGCCAAGGGAGATACTGTTACCATAATTGCTCAATCCAAAAATCTTTCCATAAAAACCCAGGGTATAGCCTTAGAAGAAGGCAGACTCAACGATCAGATCCAGATAAAAAACATTAAAACTCAAAAGGTTATAACAGGGGTAATCCGTGGTCCAGGAGTTGTTGAAGTCATTTTTTAAAAATGAAAAAAAATAAAAAAAAAATTAAAAAAAATGCTTAAGTTTTTTTGACATCGTCCGTTAAGTAATTAACACGGTAACATTTTTAAATTTTTATTGAGGGTAGTATCATGGCAATCGATGCATTAAATGACCGCGTATATAAAAGCGGGATCAAAGAGTCAGTTGCTACTGCCAAGTCAAAACCAACAAAAGCACTAACAACAAGTGGTGGTGAGGTAGCAGCTAAATCTACAGACGCAGTGATCCTGACCGAGTCAGCAAAGACAATGTCAAAGGCTGTGCAGAAAGCAAAGGATTCCTCAGGAATTGATGAGGCAAAAGTAGAAAAGCTAAAATCTGCCATTAAAGATGGTTCATATAAAATAAATTACGAATCAGTAGCCAATAAGCTGATTGATTCTGAAGACGAACTATCTTCGATTTTTGGCTAGCATAGCATAAAAAGTTTCTTTGCCCACTTTGCAGGAGAAGTGGACAAAATCAAAAAGAGAGTCTGGGAGCTCTCTTTTTGTTTTTCTTCTTAAAGTACTGGCTTCCCATGATTCCTAAGACCAGTCTTTCGATAATGCGCTCTTCAAAAAAGCATAATCCTAGGCGGTATTTCTTGAAAAGGCTTTGCCCATAATTTGCTTTAACTGAAGAGTACTGGTCTGTGAAACAACAAGTCCCAGTATGGCAAGGGCAATTCCCACAAAAGAATAAACCGTAAGCTGTTCGTTTATGATAAAGTGCGCCCCTACTGCAGTCACCACTGGAATAGCATAGAGGTAAACACTGGTTTTAACAGAACCGATGTATTCTACTGATTTTGACCAAAAATAAAAACTTAAAGACGAGGCGATGATGGCTAAAAACAGATAATTTATAAGATTAGTCTCATCAAGAAGTCTCCCGATTTTGAGTTCATAGCCCCACCCCCACATCAGTGGCAGAGTAAACACAACTGCATAAAAGAAAGACTTAATAGTAATATACAGACTGTTGATTCTGAGTCTTTGTAACTTCACTACATATAAACTATACAGTCCCCAGGATACAGCACTGCCCAAGGCCAGGATATCTCCCAAAGGATTTAACTTAAGTCTTAAGGTCCCCATAGACAAAAAGGCAATACCCACGATGGCAATGATAAAACCTATATAAAAATTCAGACCTAGTTTCGTTTTATCCAAAAAATAGTTGAGGATCGCAACAAAAAACGGGGATGAAGACACAATAAGGCTGACATTTGAGGAATTTGAGAAAATAAGCGCATTATTCTCAAAAACAAAGTACAGCGTTATACCAGAAAATCCCACTATTGCCGCGTAACATTCAACCTTAAGACTCTCAAATTTCAGGGCTTTAGGCGCAACCACCACAAGACATAATGTGGCAATTAAAAAGCGATTAAACAGGATTTCAACCGGAGAAAAATCGTTTAGCAAAATCTTGCATGAAACAAAAGTAAGTCCCCAGATGATAATAACCAAAAGAGCATACAAATGCCCCAATACAGCATATGAAAATCGCATTCACAACACGCCTTTAAACCATATAAAGCCTATGATACAACGAGGCCCATTATAACATAGGTACAAATTTAGAGTGATTTAGAGACGTCTTGCAGGAATGTCCGGCAGTTTATTGCTGTATTTCACGCACTTAACTCAATTTCTAAGTTCTCATTAGTTTTTTTTACTTTGCGCGTTTTTTTGCCTTTAGCTGTCGTATCTTTGTCATCCTTGACATACATCTCGTCCTGTACCTTGATGGAATCATTAAGATTATTCTTAGAGGTATTGGCAAGAACCTCCTTTTCATGTCCAAAAACATCATTACACAAACGCATTACGTATTCAAATTCTACCTTAGGTAATCTTAAGGCGAAGGTCATACTGATAATTTTGTGCATGGTCAAATTTAAATCTAGTGCCGCAATTCCTGCTATTTTCAATAAAGTACGGGTGGAAAAAGGAGCCGACAACTGTCTTACCCCGTTTTCAAGCCCCATATTCACAACCTGTCGTAACTCGTTGGCAAAACGAACCAGATTACTGATTAAAGCATCATCAAGATTTGGGTAGGCCTGTTTTATCATAAGACATTCTACATTGGCTTTAGGATATGACATTTCAAGATAACGAAAACGATCTAAAAAGGCCTGATTTAGTAATCGCGCTCCATTGTAGAAACCAGTCATATCGCCAAAGCCTTTGGTATTGGCAGTGGCAACAACTCTAAACTGAGGGTGGGGATGAATAATTTCACCATTATTGGCAAGAATAGTCAGCGGTTTTCCTTCTAATACGTCATTTAATACTGACAGATCACCAGGAGACATCAGATCGATTTCATTTAAAATCAGAATTTCTCCATACATCATGGCTCGTGTTAACGGACCATATTCAAAGACCAGCTCTCCTTTTCTTAAAGTTGCATGACCTATAAGATCAATGGATTCAGATTTATTTGATAAAGTTATCTGTTCCACAGGCCAGTTAAGACGGGAGGCAATCTGTAGCATGATTGTGGTCTTACCACAGCCAGAAGGACCGCTTATATAGAGACAATCATGCTGAGGATGGGCTAAAAACAGCAGAATTTCATTGAGGACATTTAACTCAAATACGTAGTTTTTATCCAATACTGGAATATGTTCATATAGACTGCATGGTTCAAGTTCAATTGCATCTATAAGGATTTTTTCATTATTGAATAAGGATTTTAAATTTACAGTAACCATTGGATTTATCACCTATAAATTGGCTAATTAAGACAACCAAACCTAATGTTTAAATCATATAACCAAAATTTAGGTGACATTTAAAAAAGGGGCCTAAAAGACACTCTTTTTAAATAACTTATTGTTATTTAACGAAAATATAAATACATAAATCATCAGCAAAAAAAACGCTTGGCAATCAGGCAGAAACGGAAACTCTCAATGGGCCTCGGGCACTGGCACTGCCTTTACTGTTATAGGTCATATTACGCGTTACTTTGTCTCGTGCTCTGTTAAAAACATCCTGCATCTTATAGGAACTTTGCATACACATGACTATAAGGTTACCGTTTACCTCATTACGAAATTTACATTTTTTCATTTTATTCTTAATAATAAGTACATCGGCAGCATACTTTGTCTTAAGAAGGGCTACCTCCGGATGCATTTTTATCTTCTGATCATTGCCCTGCAGTTTAAGCATCAGATCAGACTTTCTTGCGGCCAGAGGCTGAAGCTGTGAATAGTTTCTATCCTTTAGCGCCTTATACTCCTGTGCAATTATCGTCTCTAAAGCCTGCAGAATTTCATTTTGCATTCTCAGATATTCACTGATAGGACCTACCGAATTCTGCGTCGCAGCGGGTGTCATTTTTTTAAACACAAATTTATTGTTAGGCAGCATAATCCTTCTCTCCGTTTTTATTTTTTTCCTAAAAGGCTCCGCGCATATCATACATGTTATACACAAGTTTAGAGTCTAGTTCTAATTCAGTGGCATAGGTATCGCCCAAAGCGTACTGTCTTATAACTCTAGCCCCATGCACAAAACCATCCACCTCGGTTCGCAATGAATTGTTTGTTTCTATACTGTTAGAATTAAGCGAATTGGAAGCATTGATATAAACTCCGTTCAACTGCTCAGAAAGTTCACGGTAGGCCTCCATTTTTGAGGCCCGCATGGCTTTTAACTGTTTCATTTCACGTGTGGCCCCAGATTGTCTAGAAATTGACGCATAACCTGTCGCTCTTAAAATAGGGAACGTACTTGGCTTACTGACTCCACTGCTTGAAAAGTTCAGATTCCGTGTCAGAAAAGTTGAGGAACAGCCACTAAGCAGACAGGCGGAGACAATTACCACTACTGAATATTTAAAAGTTTTCATATCTGCACCTAATCCTTTACACGTGAATATTGATTGGCATCATGCACATCCCGTACCAACTGTCCTTTATAGACATAAGTTTGTGCAGGATAGATCACCGAAGAATTTCCATGAAAGGAGGATTTTTCACGCTCATACATATAGCGTTCGTAATTGCCGTTTGAAGTTCCAGGAAGCTTTGCTCCTTCCACATAATATTTTTTATTAAATTCATTACGATCTGTTGAATAGTAATTATCTATAAATTTTTGTTCACGCTTTTTTCTGGCAATTGCCTCCTGCTCGGGAGTAAGTCTTGAGGTATATATTGAAGTATCATAGTCGCCATAGTATTTTGTGCCAAATTTGCCATCAGAATTATAGTAATAGGAAGATACCCCGTTTAATGAGCAGTTCTTTTGCCCGGTTCTATAGCAGTAAGGAAGTCTGTCATATGGAATAAAACCAGTAGAAGAACCTACTACAGTGGAATTTGTCATATTAATGACACGTCCGACTACCACAATACCGTTCTTATTCCTGGTGATGGTTCCGGCAAGAATATGGCGCACCATGGCCTGTTTGGCAAGTTTCTTCCAGTTTCTTGAAAAAACAAATTCACCATCCTTGGTTACAGAAATTGAGCCGGTCAACTTATATTCAAAAACTCTAATTCCGCGTCGATCAAGTTCGTGAATAAACAGTTCAGCCAAAGAACGTCCAAGATAGCCAGAATCCTCATAGGTATCAGTATCCACAAATGACGTCACAGCAACCTTAGGCATTGTCGGATTTACGACGTTATAGCCTAACTTATTATCTTCTTTATCGGCAGTTGCAAGATCTGCTACCATAGTCTGATACAGCGTATCTGTCATTTCTGAGACAGTTTTACTGATTTCCATACCCGGCTGCTCATATACCTGAGGATGAGCAGTGCCTTTGCCATTAACGGATTATTTGCCGAACAGCCTGCAATGGCTACGACCAACGCAACCCCCAGCAAATTTAAAACAAATCTCTCCATACTGATCCTCTTTTACTTGTATAATCAAAACATTATCTTTGGTATATAAAAATAAAGTTAGACAAATCTTTTATAATCTTGGTCTAAATAATGCAATTTCAGTGCCATATGTCAATAATCTGCTATCTTAAGGTGAAATATGAAATTACAAAAAATCTTATTCTCTACATTTATGGGTATTGCAATATTTCTGCCTTTAAATGTATTTGCAGCATGGCATTTTGCCAACGGTGAAGGCAACAACACAGATGATGCAGTCAACAATGCCATCTATAATCTCGTACTGCAAAACGGAGGGGATCCCTCAAAGGTACAAACCTTCCGTGGCGGACAATTACAGCGTACCTCCGATAATCCATTTGATAACGGTGCAATAAAAAGAATTGTGGTACTCGAAAGACAGAGCAGTCTAAACGGAACCACCCGTGTCAAAATAAAAGCGTTTATTAATGATAAGCAGATGCAGTATCACTGCAAAAATTCTAAAATTAAGAAATCACTGCTGCCAATTTGTTTTCGTTATGCTGATTCTGCTGCCTTCCAGGGAGCAGTCGGAATTGAAAACCTAAATAAGGAGCTTGATAAACAGTTTATTGAAAACCTTAGAAAAACGGCTATTTTCAGTCTCAAAACCCCTCTTAAACTTAATACTATAAATGATAATGGAAAAAATGTGGGAGAGGCTACCCGCATTGAAAATCTTAATGCCTTGGCTCATAGAAATGGCTGTCAGTATGTTGCCATCGGCACCATAAACTCTCTTAGCAAATCCAAAGTTGGCAATAATGTGGTGATGAACATGATGTTTATGCCAACTCGTTCCATCAATTTTGATATCGATATTTATGATGCCGTCAACCAGGAAATTGTCTTTCACCAAAATTATGCTGGTGAAACCGACTGGCCTTTTGATAGTGATGAATTTATCGATGTTCGCTCCGATCGCTTCAAAGGCTCTGATTTTGGGAGACGCGTATATGAACTTACATCAGATGCAGTAAAAGATCTGGCCTCCCATTTTGGATGTGCCGACATTTCCGCTCGAGTTGTTGATGTTGAGGGAGAAAATATCATTATCAACATTGGAAGAGAAAACGGTGTAACTAAAGATATGCTCTTTACTCTTGAACAGGTTGCTACTGTACATAATGTTAACGGATATGAATATGAAATGCAGGATCAGGGACTAGGTTCCTACAAGGTGGTTGCCATCTATCCTCGTACTACCAAATTAAAACCAGTTGATCTGCAAAACAGCACTATCAACGTCAGTATAGATGACATCGTAAAACTACAGTAAAGATGTGTTCAGTATTATGCTAATGCCTCACTCTGAGGCATTTATAATACAGCGCTAATGTAAAACCTTAATAAAACAGTAGCAATCCATACTGTCAAAACAGCAATAATCATTCTTTTGAAAACAATTTTGGGAAATAAAATTATCTTTTTTTACAAAACCAATCAACGCCTTCACCCCATCCACTAACGATTTTTCTGCAAGCTCTATAATTTTTTTTCCAAAACCATGCCCCCTGTGAAGAGGGGCAATAATAAAGCTTATTTCACCAACGTCCTTCTTTTTTTCAATACGTAGCATGCCAACATTGTCATCACCAGACGTAAGAATAAAGATACTACAATCAGGATCATTTATTTTTTTCTGAAACCATTTGAGATGTTCTTCTAGCGATATCATTGTTGTGTTCCTTGAGTGACTGATCGAAGTAACATCGTTTCTCCATTCTAATATAAGTTCCGCATCCTTAATATTTGCATTACGTAATCTACACTGCATATTTTTTCACCATAATTTTTCAGATAACCTCACTAGCAACCTAAATTTATCATAATTTATCCTTGCTACTACAAATTATCAAAATGACCTTTTCTTCATAAAAGGATCTAAGATTAATTGTTTTATGCTAACTAGTAACAACTAACTACTTGTCATGAAATGAGATCTTGCTATAATAAGTACCATTGTATAGGAGAGTCTCTGTAGCTCAGTTGGATAGAGCATTCGCCTCCTAAGTGAAAGGTCGGCGGTTCAATTCCGCCCAGAGACGCCATAAATAAGGCTCACCACAAAACTTCTACTCTACAATACTATTGTAAATGCTACCCCAAAATTAGTTGTTGTCACTAACGCATAATCTTTGTTTGGAATTCGGGATATTTTGAAGTATTATTTAGTATAATTTGATGCAAAAGGCTTGTGACATAGCCTTTTGAGTAGATTATCAAAATATTAGCGACAGCTACGAAATTGACCAATATTCTTTTTTCTTTGAGCCCTTTCGTTCGATTACTCCTTGTGATTTTAGCACCCTGATATTTTTTTCAATTGTTGAGTTTGCTACTCCAATTATCAAAGATAGATCTGCTTGCGTTAGATTAGGATTGTCTCTTATAGCATCATTCCTAGGGAAATTGACGAGGCTGTGCGTTTGACTAATTCAATTATGCGTGTCAAAGAAGCCGCAGTAAAGTGATTGATTGTTCCTACCACAGAAATTGCACCCATGAGCCGATTATCAAAATCAAACACAGGTGCCGCCACACAGCGTATTTCAAGTCCACTCTCAGCATTATCATAGGCATATCCCCTATTGATAATCTGCGCCAATTCTTTACGCAAAGTCTTAGGATTAGAAATAGAATTGGCAGTAGCCTGAGTATAATCAAGATTCTGAATGATCTGCTCACGTAATCCATTATCCTGAAAGGCAAGAAGACATTTTCCTATGGCGGTATGAACTAAAGAAATCTCCCCGCCCTCGCGTGACATGACTCTAACCCCAAATTTAGGATTAGTGCGCTTTACCACATAATAAGCCTTAGTATCATCCATAATGCCAAAATGCACTGCAAGAGATTCCGTCTGCAAGATCAGTTTTTCAAGATAAGGCGTAATCAGATCTTTAAGATCGAGATTTTCTGAGGCAGCATTGCCTAAAGACACGAGTTTGAGCCATAACTGAATAGTTTTATCTGAATTCTGCCGAATCAGTTTAAGACGAAGCATATCCTCAATCAGCACATATACAGAACTGCGTGGCAGGCCCGTAATCGCGATAATTTCAGATATGCTACAGCGACGATGTTTCTGCAAGACCTCAAGAATATTTAAGGCTCGCTGTAATGCCGGAACTTTAATTGGAGATGCCATTATGAAAAAGATCTAAAATGAAACTGACACTATCCTGGAATAATCATCCCCAATTCACGCATTTTGGCAATTTTGTAACGCAGCGTACGAGGTGATATTCCTAATTTTTCTGAAACTTCCTGTCGTGAGCCTCTGTATTCAATTAAAGCATCTAAAATGATCTGATATTCCTGCTGCTTTAACTCACCGCCTAAATCATTGGGAATTTTCTGATTTCTTACCGCATCATCAGGTAAATCAGACCTCTGCTCCTGTTCAAGATCTAAAATTGGACTTAATCCTTCACTTTCAGGATCTGTATTTAACAGAGCCTGTTCCAATGAAGCCTCATCAAGAATAATGCATGCTGCATCTACTTTGCCATTATTAGCCAAAATCAAGGCTCGCTGCATAACATTATCAAGTTCACGCACATTGCCAGGCCAGGCATAGGATAGTAATTTCATTTCAGCATCCTTTTCAAGACTTGGTATAGCAACAGATGTTTCTTTAGCATGTTTTGACAACAGGAATTTAGCAATAGGCAGAATATCCTTTGGTCTTTTTGCCAAAGGTAACCATTTAAGTGGAAACACGTTTAAACGATAATACAGATCTTCGCGAAATTTCTTCTCCGCCACAGCCTGCTTTAAATCCCGATTTGATGTCGCAATTACTCTCACATCAAGAGCAATAGTTTTGCGCGAGCCTAACCTTTCAACTTCCTTTTCCTGCAGCACACGTAGTAATTTTGCCTGCAAAGACAGATCCATTTCCGTAATTTCATCTAAAAGGATTGTTCCACCCTGTGCCTGTTCAAATTTACCAGGACAGGCCTGCACCGCTCCGGTAAAAGCGCCCTTTTCATAGCCAAACAGGGTAGATTCAAGCATAGAGTCTGGGATGGCCGCACAGTTTATAGCCACAAAAGGTCCTGCAGCACGATTGGATTTATCGTGAATATAACGAGATAGTACTTCCTTTCCAGAACCCGAAGGTCCTGTCACCATAACCGTAGCATCTGATGAGGCCACTTTTGCTGCCAGCGCCAAAAGCTCCTTCGTGGAAGGATCAGCATAAACAGGCTCTCCGCCCACGGATTTACTGACAGGTACATATCTTGAGACCTGATTTAGAAGCACTTCCGGGGCAAAAGGCTTACTAAGATAATCTATGGCCCCATCTCGCATAGCCTTAACCGCACCGTTGATATTGGCATAGGCTGTCATTAATAGCACCGGTAACTGCGGATATTTTTCATGAATGTTATTCATGAGAGTATGTCCATCCATACCCCCCATCTGAATGTCAGAAATAACCATATCAATTTTATTTTTGGCTAGGATCTGCAAGGCCTCCTCCCCATTTGAGGCCTCTACACAGACATATCCAGTCAGCATTAAAGTATCTACAATGGCTTCTCTTAATTCACCATCATCATCAACTACAAGAATTTGACTATTGCTCATTAACTTCCCTATTTTAGGCTACATTTTTCTGTGGACCTGCAATATTACTGCTGGAAGGTTCAAGATCCCCAGTATATTTTGGAATAAGAAGGGTAAACACCGTCTCTTCTTCATCTGATGTAAGTTCAACCTTACCCTGGTGCACCTTGGCCACAGCCATTACCACAGCCAGTCCAAGTCCCGTACCATTGCTCTTGGTGGTGAAGAAAGGTTCAAAAATCTTTCTTTGGGTTTCCTTGCTGATTTGAGGTCCGTTATTTTTTACGCTAATCATAATATTCTTATCATCAGCATCTAATCTAATATTAACTTTTTTTGCACCAGCTTCAATAGCATTTGTCACTAAATTTGTAATTGCCCCATTCAAGGCCGTGACATTTCCTAAAATTCTCATCGGTCTTGGTCCGATATCCGTAGTTAATTGCGCTCCGTTACGTTCAACCACAGAAACCACACTTGCAGAGACATCCTCAACAATATCTACGGCATCCAGGGCTTTAACACTCTGCTCACCAGAACGGGCATACATCAGAATATCACTGACCTGTGACTCTAATGCTTGCAGACGTGACATCAGTTTCTTCTGAAAAGTACTGCGCGCTGTTGCAGGAAGATTTGCATTACCAAGATTTGCTGCATAGAGAATCGCAGCACTTAAAGGGGTTCGTATCTGATGAGCAAGCGAAGCGGCCATTCTTCCTAACGATGACAGTCTTTCCATATGGTTTACTTTGTCAGTTAACTGACGAGTAGCGGTCTGATCCGTCATCTGCACCAGCTGTCCGTGCGATAAAGGAGTGGTAGACACCTGAAGTTTTTTGCCATCCACGGTTGAAATTTCCTGACCGTCATCTTTTTGAGGACGAAATACCGCATTGATAACCTCATACCATTTTCTACCAACCAAATCGCTGATCCCCAGCATGCAAAGAGCCGAGTGATTGGCCTTGGCAACAGTGCCTCTCTCATCTAGAACAATGATTGCAGAAGGTACCTTTTCAAAGATTTCTTGATATTCATTAAAACTTGAATGTAAATCGGACATAAAATCGTTCCCCCATTTTTTCTTTGGGACATTCAAGTTTTATGCCATATAATATTTATGCTTTAATTTCAGCAAGTTATTTCCTTCACTCCTCGGTATGACAGGAAATTGACTTTAATCTCAGGCTACTAGAGATTTTTTTCTTTCTTGATCAGCTCAAAGGCGGCCTGTATATCCTTAGCCTTCTCAGTATAAAGACTGATCATTTCCTTAGTGAGTCCCTGAGCCGCCAGTTTATCAGGATGATATTTTAACATCAGCCGCTTGTAGGCCTTTTTAATGTCTGGTGCTGAGGTATTAGCGTCTACGCCTAGAACTTCATAGGCTGACTCCAGTTTGGATTTTCCAGCATAACCGTTTGCAGAATAGCCGTTATTAGAGTAGGAATTCTCATAACTATCCCCTTTCTCATAACTGTAATCACTGCGATTGTAGGAATTTTCGTAACTATAAGAGCCCCGGCCGCTTTCAAACTGCATTTCAGCATAACGAGCACTGATAAAACGTTCCATAGAGTCACGGGAGGCACCAAGCAGGGTGGCAATCTGCATGAGACGATGATACTCCTCGTCTGAAAGCACCCCGTCACTTAAGGCTAACTGAACCTGGATCTCAAGAATAAAGGAGATAAAACCGAAATTATCACCAGTGAGCCTTTTTATTTCATCGGTGGTTTCATGTACTGCAAAACCATCGTTTTTACCTCTGGTAAAAGCATCAATGGCAAGTTTGCGCATTTGCTGATTAAGCGACATCAGATTCATGATCTGATTGGCTTTCTCAATGTGCTCCTCATTGATCCTACCGGCACCCCGAGCCACATATCCCATAAGTTCAAAGGTGACTCTTACCAAAGATGCGTTGTAATTGGCGTTATGCGTAAACTCTCTTACCGCAGCATCATTCTGCAATCTTCTTTTAAGTGCGGGTTTATCAAAAATAAAGAATCCTATGAGTGCAAACAACAGAGCACTTAATATTCCCTTTAGAAATAAAAAACCCAGCACAAAACCGACTAGCGTACCTTTAAACTTGCCCATACATTACCTATGTATAATCACTGTATAATTTCTTTAGATAATCAAATGCACCTTGAATTGCCTTGGCCTTATCTGTATAAATAGCAACCATATCCTCAGAAAGATTCTGTGCCGCCAATCTGTCAGGATGATATTTAAGCATCATTTTCTTATAGGCTTTCTTGATATCATCCAAAGTAGCCTTTGAAGTTAACTGCAGAATTTCCAGGGCTTCTTGGGTTTTAGATCCCCGTTTAGCACCGCTATTGGCATTACCAGAACTTCTTCTGCCTTTACCTTTGCCTGATGATTTTGCAGATGAGCCGTCTCCTGATAACCTCTCATACTGCTCATTTTCAAAATCCCTGGCAAAACGAGCCTCAGCACCATTTGACTTAAAGAGTCTCTTTAAAGCAGCCTGCGAGGCTCCCAAAGCCTTACCGATGTAGTTTAGGCGTTCCCTGACCTCATCAAGAATGTTATCCTCATAGGTAGCAATCATCAGCGCATAGTTTAAAACATAGCTGATATAGTCACGATTCTTGCCAATGTACAGCAGATAGTCCGCAATAAATTCATCTACGTTAAATTCAGGATTTAAAGCCATATTAAAGGCTTCAACCGCCAGTACTCTTTCCTCTTTGGAGGCCTTAAAATGTGCAATGACATCTTCGGCATTCTCAACATAAACCTCTAAATCTTCAACATTTGCGAGAATATAACCGGCTACAGTATAAATGTTTTCATATAATGACGCTTTATTCTCACGATTCTTTTTCTGCACCGCTTTAATCTGGCGCTGAACCTTCTTTTCCTCTTTAAGTCTAGCCTCTTCCTGCTCCTGCAAAGCCTGCTCTTCCTGACGTTTTTTTTCTGTTAAAACCTTGTCAACCTTCTGAGCATATTTAGGTCTGTCGTATAAAAAATAGCCTGCAAGTGGCGTAATCAAGACCAGCAGGAAATGCGAACAGATGTACGATAGTACAAGTCCTATCAAGAACCCCAAAAAAGAACCGATATAGCTGAATTTGACTCCAGCCGTTTTTCCTTTCTCTCGTAATCCCATTTCTTAAATGCTGCTATTATATTTCGTTGTTTTGTAAGTATGAATTAACTGCTGCAAGACGCTCAAGACTGCCGACATCAAACCAGTTTCCCCTGAGGAGCTCTCCGCGCATGCGTCCTTCTTCAGACCACTTTTTAAACAGAGGAAGAAGAGGCATTTTTGTCACCTGAAGACCAGTAAACGCCAAAGATGAGTACATGGCCGCACCCGAAAAGGTATAATCAGAGCCGATACGACATCTTCCATCATCATCTAGGGAAAAATCTCCCTTAAGATTATGCTTAGGATTTTCTACAAGGTGAAGTCTTGCCAAAGCGCCGTTCTCAAGCGGCGTTAAAAACTGCGTGTAATCCGCATCAATAAAGGTATCCCCATTGATCACTAGAAAATTATCACCTTCAAAAAAAGGCAAGGCTTTAATGATCCCTCCTGCCGTTTCAAGTCCGCTTTTTCCTTCAACTGAATGGGTTACCTTGACCTTAAACCTCGAACCATCTCCGATGAAGTCAACAATCTTTTCAGAAAGATAAGCAGAGTTGATTACAATATCATCAATCCCGCATTTTTTTAATTTTTCAATATGCCACTGCAACAGCGGCTTACCCCCTACTGCAACCAGAGGTTTAGGGATTGAATCCGTAAGCGGTCTTAGTCTCTCGCCTCTACCTGCCGCCAAGATCATTGCTTTCATTAGAAATTTCCCTTTACGTACTTTTTGATGATTTCGCTTATAATCGCAAAATGAGGATCACACTGGCACTCCTTGAGCGTATAGTCAATTACTCTTGGCAAATCCAAAAGATAACCATGTTTTCCATCACGCAGTGACAGTCTTATGAAGATCCCAAGAACCTTGATGTGACGCTGTAAAGAAACCATGTGCACAAGTTTTACAAAGTCCTTATAATCAAGATCCCTGATAAGACCCTGACGGCCATAGGCTCTGTAGGCCTCTAATAGTAAACTCTCGATAAGTTTTTCTTCAAGATTGACATAACAGTCATACAGAAGCGATGCCAAATCATAAGTAAACGGCCCTCTTACCATGTCCTGAAAATCAATGACCGCCACAGTATCATCCTTCATCACCATCAGATTTCTGCTGTGGAAATCACGATGCATAGCAATATAAGGCATATTTCTTATGCTTAAGAAAAGATACCTGTACGCTTCATGAAGTTGCTGCCGCTCCTTTGCAGTAAGTACCACTTGCAGCTTCTTCTCAAGCATCCAGATTTCAAAAAGAGAAACCTCCGTCTGCATAAAGGCTTCATCAAAAAGAGGAAGTGCTACATCATTAGGAATAAGAGGCAGTTTTAGAAGTTCTCCTAAGGCTTTTTGGTAGTAAGCACTGCGCTTATCACCTACAGCAACCATGGAAAAAGTTACGTTACCAAGGTCTTCTAGAACCATAAAACCCCGATCAAAATCTATGGCCTTGATGGCTGGCACCTTAACCAAAACATTGGCAAGCGCCTTATCAATGGCTACAAACTCCTTGTTCTTTTGAGAGTCAGGAGGTGAATCCACTGCAATAAGATTATGCTTGGCAATACGGAAATAACGTCTTAAACTTGCATCCCCATTTAACGGTTCAAGACTTACACTCTCGTCGTTTAAGAAATTTTTAACAAATACCGATAATGCTAATTCTCTATTGTCAGTCACGTTTAAATACCAAATCCCATACACCATGTCCCAGATTCTGACCGCGTTTTTCAAATTTAGTCAAAGGACGCCAAAGTGGGCGTGGAACAAAGGTGCCATCTTGTGATGTATTTGTGAAGCCCTGTGCTCGCTGCATAACCTCAAGCATCTGTCTTGCATAGTCTTCCCAGTCAGTAGCCATACGCAGTTCACCCCCTGATTTTAATAGCGGGGCAACAAGTCTTAAAAATTCATCGTCAATAAGTCTTCTTTTAACATGACGTTTTTTAGGCCACGGATCAGGGAAGAAGATCTGCAGCACATCAATGCTTTGCGGAGGAATGCAGTGGCTTAAGATCTCAAAGGCATCATGCTGAATAATTCTGACATTGCTGCATTCTTGTTCGGCAATGAGTTTTAAGGCAGAACCTACCCCGGGCGGATGCACTTCAATCCCAAGATAATTGGAAGCAGGATCATTTTTGGCCATTTGCACAAAAGATGTTCCCATACCAAACCCAATTTCAAGAACCAAAGGTGCCTTTTGTCCAAAATACTGTTGAAAATCAAGATATTCAAGATTATCAACAGGAATAAGATATTTAGGACCAAGTTCTAAAATGGCTCGACTCTGTCCCTGAGTCATGCGCCCTGCTCTTACCACATAGGACTTTATTCTGCGATGCTTTAAGTCATTGCCATCATCGGATGCAGGTGCTATTGTCTCTTGAGATTGCATGATTATATGAGTTCAAGTTTTTGCATTTCACTCTTGATTTCAGCACGCAGGCTTTCACTTACAGGAAGAATAGGGATCCTGGTTTCTTCAGTACATAAACCTAAAAGTGAGGCCGCATATTTGGCAGGAGCAGGACTTGGCTCTTTAAACATCAGACGATGCAGCGTCATAAGTCTCAACTGCTCCATAGAGGCTTCATACCACATATTCTTGGCGGTCAGTTCCTGAACCTTGGCAACATTGGCAGGAGCTGCATTGGCGGTCACGGAAATAACTCCCACGCCACCTGCGGCATTAAATCCCACGGCAGTGGCATCCTCACCTGAAAGCCAGGTAAAATCCTTTTTAATCATGTTTCTTTCAATCCATGGTCTTTCAAGATTTCCTGTCGCATCCTTGATCCCGACAATACGCTCAAGTTTGGCAAGTCTTGCCACCAGTTCCGATGAAATATTAACCACAGTACGTCCTGGCACATTGTATAAAAAGATTGGCAATGAAGTATTGTCATGCACCATCTTAAAATGAGCGTATAAACCTTCCTGATTTGGTTTATTGTAATAACCGGCATTATGCAAAAGACAGTCAGCACCAGCCTTCTCAGCGGCATTTGACAGGGCAATGGCCTCTACAGGATTGTTGGAACCGGCGCCAGCCATCACCAGAATACGCCCTTTGACAATATCCACAACTGTCTTAATGGCCTCAACATGCTCCTCAAAGGAAAGAGTTGGACACTCTCCCGTGGTACCAGTTACCACAATACAGGAAGTTCCATTCTTTATCTGAAACTCAACTAAACGCTCAAACCCTTTGAGATCGAGTTTATTGTTTTTGAATGGTGTCACAAGGGCAACCATTGATCCTTGATACTTCTGCATAGCACACCCCGCATGGTTAAATCATTAGTTACGTCTTAAAGTAGGGAATAAAATCACATCACGAATAGTATGACTGTTGGTAAAGAGCATGACCGTACGATCAATACCGATACCTTCACCTGCAGTTGGAGGCAAGCCAAACTGCATGGCGGTTATATAATCCTCATCATAATACATGGCTTCATCATCACCGGCATTTTTAGCCTCAGCCTGCTGTCTGAAACGACCGGCCTGATCGTCAGGATCATTTAGCTCCGAAAAGCCATTGCCAATTTCACGGCCACCGATAAAGAATTCAAAACGATCGGTAAAATCCTCATCCCCGTCAGTTCTTCTGGCAAGAGGCGACACCACAGCAGGATAACTCGTAATGAAGGTCGGCTGCTGCAAATTAGCCTCTACTAACTCATCAAAAAGCGCAGTAATGTAATGGCCTAAAGTCCATCCCTTCATGATTTCTATATGGTGTTTAATACATAACTCTCTTGCCCTGTTTTCATCAACAAGATCCTCTAAAGTGATGCCGTGACCATATTTAACAATTGACTCTTTCATGGTGAGTCTGTCAAAAGGCTTTGCAAAATCAAGATCAAGACCTTCCTCGCCTTCCTTTCCATAGTGGATCTTGGTAGAGCCCAAAACTTCCAAAGACATGCTCTTGTATAATTCTTCCGTAAAATCGATAAGATCACGATAATCATGATAGGCCATATAGAACTCCATCATGGTAAATTCCGGATTGTGTCTCACATCAATACCTTCGTTACGGAAATTACGATTTATCTCATACACCCGCTCAAAGCCGCCTACCACCAGACGCTTAAGATAAAGCTCCGGGGCAATACGCAGATACATATCCATATCAAGAGCATTATGATGAGTGATAAACGGCTTGGCATTGGCACCACCCGGAATAACATGCATCATTGGCGTCTCAACTTCCATGAACTGATGCTCGTTCATGAATTTACGGATGAAGGATACTACCTTGGTGCGGATCTCAAAGGTGCGACGTGAATCCTCATTGGCAATAAGATCCACATAGCGCTGACGGCAGCGTGATTCCTGATCGGTCAGTCCATGGAATTTTTCAGGCAGCGGTCTTAAGGCTTTGACTAATAATCTTAGGGCACTCACATGCAGTGATAACTCACCGGTCTTGGTTTTGAAAGCATAACCGCTTACTCCGACAATATCTCCCAAATCAAGTTTCTTGAAGACTTCCTGATATACGCCTTCAGGTAAATTGTCTCTGGCGACATAAATCTGAATGCGTCCCCCCATATCCTGCAGCGTGGCAAAACCAGCCTTTCCCATAATTCTTCTAGTCATAACTCGACCAGCGATAGTATAGGTATTTTTTTCCTCTTCTAAAGTTTCAGTTGATTTGTCCTTACAGGCTGCAAACACATCACGGGAAAGTGCATCTCGTCTAAAATCATTAGGATAGGCCTGTCCTTTTTCCCTAAGCGCATTCAATTTATCACGCCGATCCTGCATTACATTGTTCAATGGCTCATTAGAGCCTAAGTTTTCTTGTGTCATAACAACATATTCCTAAAATTTATTTAAAGTCCAGACTTTAAACTTGCTTCTATAAACTGATCTAAATCTCCATTCAGAACTTTGGTGGTATCCCGGCATTCCACACCGGTACGCAAGTCTTTGATGCGAGAATCATCCAAAACATAAGATCTAATCTGACTGCCCCAGCCGATATCTGACTTGCTGTCTTCTATTTCCTTCTGAGCACTCATGCGCTTTTCAAGTTCGAGGTTGTAAAGACGAGCGCGAAGCTGTTTCATCGCCTGATCGCGGTTCTGAAACTGTGAGCGTTCATTCTGACAGGAAACAACAATTCCTGTGGGTATATGAGTAATTCTGACTGCCGATTCGGTTTTATTGATATGCTGACCTCCTGCCCCTGATGAACGATACACATCAACACGCAAATCAGCAGGATTAATCTCAATTTCAATATTGTCATCAACTTCAGGATACACATAGGCCGAGCAGAAGGACGTATGACGGCGATTATTAGAGTCAAACGGAGATTTGCGCACGAGACGGTGAACTCCTGTTTCTGTTCTAAACCAGCCATAGGCATGCTCGCCTTCAAAGCGCAAGGTGGCAGATTTTATTCCCGCCACTTCACCTTCTGATAATTCAGTGACAGTCACATTAAAACCGTGTTTTTCACCGAATTTGACATACATACGCATGACCATTTCGGCCCAGTCCTGCGCCTCGGTACCCCCAGATCCGGACTGAATATCCATGTAGCAGGGATCGTTATCATGCGCTCCGCTGAACATTCTCTGTAACTCAAGGTGCTCTAGCTCGGTCTCAAGCCTTGCCAATTCCGCAAGAGACTCTTCATGATAGGTGGCATCTCCTTCTTCCTTTAGCAATTCCTCAAGTTCTAGCAAATCACTAAAGCCGCTCTCCAAATCCTTGAAAACATTTACCACTGATTCAAGAGACTGCCTTTCTCTGCCTAACTCCTGCGCCTTTTTAGGATCATTCCACAAATTAGGATCTTCGAGCAAACCGCGGACTTCCTCAAGACGTTCCTGCTTTGCAGTTAAGTCAAAGATACCCCCTTAACTCGTCAACTCTCTGCTTTAGAAGATGAACCTGTTCGGTAATCGATATTACTTCTTGCGCCATTTTAAATCTCTTATTTTACAGCTAATAACTGTCTGATTATACCAAAAACATAATCATTATGCTGAACTGAATACACTGTGACCTATTTTGCAGTACGCCTCAAGCTGAGGTAAAAAATTGTCCTAAAGAGTACATTTTAACAAGATAAATGGCGATAATTGATAAAATTGAGGCTAAACAGTTACGATAAATTCACAACACTCGATGGCCAAACTTAAAATTAGGAGTAACTAAGATAAAATCCCCTGCGTCTATTGCAATCTTCTGTGCTAAAATTGCCACAAACACTACGATAAAAAAAGAAACCACTTTTTTTAAGTCTAGTGTCTAAAAAAATCAGATTAAGCGCATAAGGCTTTCGACGTAATTACAATTAACACCTTAAAGTAAGATGTCTACAAAGGACAAACATATGTTACAAGATGACATTAAAACAACGGTAAAAATGGCTTTAATTGAGGATTTTGGCGGAGTTTTAGATCCCTCCTTGGACGTAACCGCCCAACTGATTGCCCAAGATGCTGTCAGTCATGCCTCGGTAATTACGCGTGAGGCTGGTATTTTCTGCGGAAAAGAGTGGGTAGAGGAAGTTTATCTGCAGTTAGGCAATCAGATTGAACTACAATGGTTTGTCAAGGACGGAGATGTCATAGAGCCTGGTGAACAGCTATTCTCCATAAAGGGAAATTCCAGGCTAATTCTTACAGGTCAGAGAACTGCCATAAATTTCATGCAAACTCTATCTGGAGTGGCCACCGAAGTATCCAAATATGTAAAGCAGATGGAAGGCACCAACTGTAAACTTCTGGATACGCGCAAGACCATTCCATGTCTGCGCAGCGCTTTAAAACATGCTGTAGTCTGTGGCGGCGGAATAAACGACCGTACTGGTCTTTTTGATATGTTTTACATACGAAAAAATCATATCCTATCCTGCGGTGGCATTAACAATGCCATTCAGACTGCCAAAAAACAGCATCCTGAACTAAAAATTAAGATTGATGTCAGTAACCTCGATGAATTACAGCAAGCTTTGGACAATAAGGCTGATATCATCACCTTAGATAATTTTGACTATGACACTATCGTACTCGCGGTAAAACAGGTCAATCACAGTGCTCTTTTGGAGGTCAGCGGCAGTATAAATCTTGATACTGTAGGCAGATTTGCCAAAACCGGAATTGATTTCATTTCGGTGGGAGCCATCACCAAAAATATTAAGGCTCTAGATCTGTCAATGAAATTTGTAAAAAGTAACTGCTAATTTCGTGATTATCTCATTAGGGTTACGCAAAAAAAACGCTATGCCACATATGACGCTTGACGTTCTCCTCTAACTGAAGCAAAAGGATCCCTACTGTAGAGGCTAATTGCTTAGCCCTCTTCGGTGGGTTGGAGTAGCTGACCTTTTATGAGGTTCACTTATAGTCTCTATAGAGACTATAGCTGCTCTAGATAAAAGCGACACGGCAAACTTAAAAAAGGGGATGAGATGGCTTTTGAAAAGAAGTTACTCCTGCGAGTTTTAAATAGGATTGAGCTCTCTATCAGCCTATGAATCTATAAGAACTTAAAACTCGAGTATATCTTAGGTTTACTTTTTGAGGACACCTTCTTAAAGGGAGTTTAGGCATGACTTGGCATACCTTTCTTGTCTCCCTATAATTATTGAGGCAATTTTATGCCTCACTCATATTTTACTTTTTATTATCCTGCTCAGCCTTCTGTTTCCACTCTTCTGAATCCACTCCCATTGCGGACTGTTCTGCAAATGAGGCAACCGCATCATAATTTGCTCTAACACCGCGTTCTGAATTTTTATACTGAACTGCCCGTCGTGGAGAGATACCTATAGAGCCTGCCTCTGAAACAGCATCAATGTTCGCTCCAAGAAAAATAAACTCCCAGCCATCTTTCTGCTTCTTTTCAATAAGGTCTTTGACATTTTTTTTCTGGTACTCGGTACTGGCATTCTCTCTGCCATCAGTAATAATAGCAAAGATAACCTTATTATCTTTGTCATCAATATTTTTGTATGCACAAACCTTGTCAATAGTACTGCCTACACTGTCTAAAAGCGCGGTTCTTCCCCCCGGCATGTAATTCTTACTCGATAAAGGCTCAACTTTGCTAATTTCAGTACGCTCATGAACCACATCGGATTTGTCATTAAACATCACCGTAGTCACCTCAGTCTGTACGGGGAGTTTCTTCTGCTTCTCAAGAAGTGAGTTAAAACCGCCTATGGTATCATCCTCAAGGCCGTGCATTGATCCGGATTTATCAATCACCAGCACTAAATCAATATGTTCATATTTAGGTTCAGGACATTTGACATTAGCCTCCGTCTTGGCAGCAGCACTCTGGGTCAACAAAAACAATGCACCACACAAAAGCATCAGCTGACTCATACCTTTCATAGGTTACCTCCAACTTATTTATATACAAAATTTACCCTGGGCATCACATGGCAAACCAGCTCATAAGGAATAGTATTACAAAGTTTTGCCACGGTTTCTACAGGGACATCCCGTCCCCACAGAATCACCTCATCACCGATTTTATCCCCGCTGTTTACACCTAGATCCACAAAAAGCATATCCATGCAGACATGCCCCGCAGTTCTTGCGATTCTACCATTAACATACACTGGTGTGCCATTCGGCGCGGTTCTAGGATAGCCGTCACCATAACCGCAGGCCACAATTCCTAAAGTTGTATCTTGAGGGGCTACGTAATAAGCACCATATCCCACCTTGGCCCCTTTTTTTAAATTATGAATAGCAATAATTTTGCTTTTAAGGGTCATCACGGGAATTAAATCCAAATCTTGGGCACTAACATCCTCAAAAGGAGAAATGCCATACATGACAATTCCCGGTCTTACCCATGGGGTATGCGCGTTTTTCCATCTAAAAATGGCTGCACTGTTGGTAAGACACAGATCTCCCGTCATATCTTTTGCAAATTTAAAGAAATTAGAAATCTCCTCTGCATTATAGTCTTCTTCGCCTTCTGTATCAGCCACCGACAGGTGTGATAACAGGCCAATAGGCTTTATAACATGGTCACAATGCTCAAGACGACTCTTGATTTCAGAAATTACCCTAGGATCATCTGATCCTAAACGATGCATGCCAATATCCACCTGTAGCCAAACATGAATTGGCTCATTTATGGGAGCACGTTCAATAGAGCGTAACTGGTTTAGATCATGAACGGCAGTATACAGATTATATTTTTCAAGAAGCAGCACTTCATCGTCAGAATAAACACCCTCCAGCAGAAATATTGGATTTTCAATGCCATCCTTCCGCAATTCTATGGCCTCACCGATCCTGGCAACCGCAAAACCTACAACTCTATCCTGTAAGGTTTTGGCAACTTCAATTGCTCCATGCCCATAGCCATTGGCCTTGATGACGGCAATTATCTTAGCATCACCTACTTTTTTTTGGATAACTTCAATATTATGAAGCAAAGCACCCTTATCAATAAGTGCTGTTACACTTTCCATTTACTAATCCTTAAACATCATATGTTGCAGCATTTTCCACCTGTTCACCTGCAGGATCGGCCTTATCATAGAAGGTGGTATACTCAGGCTGAAACTGCAATTCTATATCCTTGGTGGCACCACTACGGTTTTTTCCGATTATAAGCTTGGCCTTAGTATCATCACTATCGTCACCTTTATTGACATTTCTGTCAATAAACATAATCATATCGGCATCCTGTTCAAGAGAGCCGGACTCACGCAGATCTGAATTCATAGGGCGATGATCCTTACGAGCCTCAACCTCACGGTTTAACTGAGCCAGAGCAAAAATCGGCACCTGCAGTTCCTTAGACAGCTGTTTTAAAGAACGCGAAATTTCACCAATCTCCTGAGAACGGTTGTCATGCTGTGTCTGTCCTCGCATTAACTGAATATAGTCAATCATAATACAGGACAGTCCGCCGCATTCAGCGGAAATCTTACGCGCTCTAGACCGAAGATCCAATGGTTTTAGTTCAGAACAGTCATCTATGTAGAGTTTGATCTGTTCTTCACCACTGGCATTTTTATGCGTCAAAAGTTTCACTTTCTGAATGATGTTACGCCACTGCTCAGGAGAAATATTACCGGTATTCAAATCTTTGGTGGCCACACGTCCAAAAGAGGATAACAGACGCATGGCAATTTCATGAGCCGGCATTTCCAGTGAAAAAACCAGTGCAGGCTTGGTTACATCCCTGTTCATGGCAATATTAGAAACAATATTCATCGCAAAAGAGGTCTTACCCACACCTGGTCTTGCAGCAATAATATTGTAGGTTCCAGGTCTAAAGCCCTGGGTTAGCTCATCTAATTCATGAAATCCGGAAATAACTCCCTGCAGTTTTCTTCCCGACTCCACATTCTCTTTAATCTGCTCTATAAGTTTTAAGGCCACTTCCGTCATCGGAACCGGACCTTCACCTTCATCTGAATTTTTTTCGGCAAGATTAAAAATTAACCCCTGTGCCTCATCGTAGATATCGTCAACGCTTTTTCCTTCGGGGTTATAGCAGATTTTCTCCACGTACTCAGCAAGTTTAATAAGTTTCCGTCGGCGTGACAGCTCCTGAATAATTCTTCCATACTCGGCAATTGCCGCCTGCGGTCCCGTAAGTTCAGTAAGACTGGCAATATACTGCGCGCCGCCTACTTCTCGTAATCTGCCCTTTTGTTCTAGTGCCGCAGTAACAACCGTGACATTGAAGTCATCTGATACTTCAGCCCTTAACAGAATTTCCTCATAAACTATCTGATTGGCTTTATTCGCAAAATCATCTGTTTCTAAAATTCCAATTTCTTCTCGTACCCTTTCTAAAAGTGTACCGTCAAGGATCAGGGCGCCCAGGAAATTTTTTTCTGCCTCATATGAATGTGGCAGCGCTTTATACATTTCCAATCCCTGTTCTTTTTTCTGATTATGCTGATTGTTGTTCAGATAAGCCATACTCCAACCTTATGATAATAGTCAGCTAAATCACCTGCACTTAAAAAATGAAAATCATATAACTTCATGTTATACGATTTTCAACCTTCCTAAGAGTAACTAGAATTAAATCTAGCCGACAAAAAGACGAGCATTTCTGAATACTCTCATCCATGGACTGTCCTCGCCCCAGTCATCTGGATGATAGGAGTTGGCAACAGTCCGCATGACTCTCTCAGGATGAGGCATAAGGATGGTAAATCTACCGTCGCTGTTGGTAACAGAAGTAATTCCATGAGGAGAGCCATTAGGATTCAAAGGATAACTTTCCGTAACTTCACCGTTATGATCAATATAACGCATAGCAATTAGTCCTGATTTCTCAAGATTTTCTAAATGCCTTTCATCCTTAAACTCGGCACGTCCCTCACCATGTGATACCACAATCGGCATTTTGGATCCTTCCATTCCCAAAAACAGCACTGATGGACTGCTGACGATTTCCACCTCTACAAAACGTGCCTCAAAACGCTCAGAGAGATTTGAAACAAACCGAGGCCAGTTTTCCGCACCTGGAATGAGGCTTTGCAGCGCAGACATCATCTGACAGCCGTTACATACTCCCAAAGCAAAGGTATCATTGCGGTTAAAGAACTTAGAGAACTCATCGGCAAGATGCGAATTAAAGAGTATAGATTTGGCCCAGCCTTCGCCTGCACCTAACACATCACCATAGGAGAACCCTCCACAGGCGGCAAAACCTTTAAAGTCACAAAGCGTAAGCTTACCACTTATAAGATCCGTCATATGCACATCAATACAGTTAAATCCGGCCCTATCAAAGGCTGCGGCCATTTCAGACTGCGAATTAACGCCCTGTTCACGCAGAATGGCCACCTTAGGTGCGGCCCCCTTGCTGATAAACGGAGCCGCCACATCCTCTTTAATATCGAACGTAAGTTTGGCAAACAATCCGCGATCATTACTCTCATCCTTAGCCAAATACTCCTGTTTGGCACAGTCTGGATTATCACGCAGTGACTGCATGGCATAAGTGGTTTCAGCCCAGACACTTCTTAGATATTTACGCGGCTCATTTAAAACATCTGAGCCATCACGAGTAAAGACAATCCTGTCATCATCACGAAGGCTTCCGATTTCAAAAATACAGTTGGCAAGTCCATGACCTGACAGAATATTCATCACGGTCTCGGCATTGTCAGTCAAAACCTGCATCACTACACCGACTTCTTCTGAAAACATGGTTTCAAGATTGCTTCCACCAAGATTATCAAGGCGCACACTGACACCGGTGTGTCCGGCAAATGCCATTTCGCAAACGGCAGCAAAGAGACCGCCATCAGAAATGTCATGATAGGCTAAAAGCAGGTTTTTACGATTGAGGAACTGTACCGCATCAAACAGCCCCTTCAAACGAACTGGATGATCAAGATCAGGACAGACCGCGCCCAATTGTCTGTATACCTGTGCCAGGGCCGAACCGCCCAAGCGATTCTGTCTCTCACCTAAGGTTATATAGATCAGGGTGGTATGTCCTTTATCCGTGCGTAACTGTGGTGTCAGAGTCTTTCTGATATCTTCAACTCTGGCAAAGGCTGAAACCACCAATGATAAAGGTGCCGTTACCGATTTAGTCTGACCATTTTCATCCCAGGTGGTCTTCATGGACATTGAATCCTTACCCACTGGCACCGTAATACCAAGTTCTGGGCAGATTTCCATACCAACAGTCTTTACAGCCTCAAAAAGACCTGCATCCTCACCAGGATGTCCACTTGGAGACATCCAGTTGGCTGAAAGTTTAACTCTGTTGATTTCCCCGATATCTGCCGCTGCAATATTAGTAATCGCCTCGGCCACAGCCATTCTTGCCGAGGCCCCGTGATTGATAAGGGCCAAAGGAGCCTTTTCTCCAATAGCGCCAGCCTCACCATAGTACGTATCGTAAGAAGCGGCGGTCACTGCCACATCTGATACCGGTACCTGCCATGGTCCGACCATCTGGTCCCTTGCTACAAGTCCGGTGACAGAACGATCCCCTATGGTAATAAGAAAAGTCTTTTCAGCAACAGTAGGTAATCTTAGGACTCTTAAAGCGGCATCCTTGACATTGATCCCCTCAAGATTTAACTGACAAAAGTCAGCCTTGCCGGAGGTCACCATCTTGTGCATGCGCGGAGGTTTGCCTAAAAGCACATCAAGCGGCAAATCAATAGGACGATTCCCAAAATAAGGATCTTCTAATACGACTCTACGTTCCCGAGTTGCTACGCCAATTACTGCATACTGAGCACGCTCACGTTTGCAGAAGGCTTCAAAAATATCAAACTTATCCTCAGCCACAGCCAGCACATAGCGTTCCTGAGATTCATTGCACCAGATCTGCAGTGGAGTCATACCAGGTTCATCATTTGGGATCTTGCGCAGATCAAAATATCCACCTACCCCGCCATCTGCCACCAGTTCTGGCATGGCATTAGAAAGCCCGCCGGCTCCCACATCATGAATAAACATGATGGGGTTGTTCTTACCCAATTCCCAGCAGGCATCAATTACTTCCTGACAGCGACGCTGCATTTCAGGGTTACCTCTCTGCACGGAGGCAAAATCAAGATCTTCCTTAGAGGCACCAGAATTCATGGAAGAGGCGGCACCACCACCTAAACCGATATTCATGGCAGGCCCGCCTAGAACAATAAGTTTGGCACCAGGTTCAATATGATCTTTTTGAATGTGTTCTTTGCGGATATTGCCCCATCCGCCAGCCAGCATAATAGGCTTGTGATAGCCTCGAACCTCCTTACCGTTGAAGCTCTCTACTTCCTCTTCATAGGTTCTAAAATAACCACTAAGATTAGGTCTCCCAAATTCATTATTAAAACTTGCGGCACCTAATGGAGCCTCAAGCATAATCTGCAGCGCCGAGGCCAGACGTGAAGGACGACCAAAATCATGTTCCCATGGCTGTACAAATCCTGGAATACGTAAATTTGAAACACTAAAACCGCATAAACCAGCCTTTGGTTTAGAACCGATACCTGTGGCCCCCTCATCACGGATCTCTCCGCCAGAGCCAGTGGCAGCACCAGGAAATGGAGAAATGGCAGTAGGATGATTATGAGTTTCAACTTTCATAAGAATAGGCATATCTTCCTGATGATAAGACCATTCATGATTCTGATTTGGAAAGAATCTGCCTGCCTTTGATCCTTCCATAACCGCAGCATTATCCTTATAGGCTGAGAGTATGTAATCTGGAGTAGCATTTAAGGTATTTCTTATCATACCAAAAAGGGATTTATCTTCCTTTTTACCGTCAATTTCCCATTCAGCGTTGAATACCTTGTGACGACAGTGCTCAGAATTCATCTGCGCAAACATGTAAAGTTCAATATCAGTAGGATCTCGTCCAATAACCTTGAAACTCTCTAAAAGATATTCCATTTCAGACTCGGATAAAGCCAAGCCAAGTTCCACATTAGCATCTTTTAGGGCATTCATTCCATCACGGGTTAGCGCTATAGTCTTAAAAGGCTTAGGCTCCTGTTTTTCAAATATTTTGGCAGCATCTTCTATAGAGAAAAATACCGATTCCATCATTCTGTCGGAAATCAAAGCACAGATAACATCTTTTTCCTGCTCATCAAAAGTTCCTTCAGACTTTTTTAAATAATAGGCAATACCACGCTCAATTCTATGAATTTTTTCCAAACCGCAGTTATGAGCAATGTTAGTAGCCTTCGTAGCCCAAGGGGAAATGGTACCTACTCTTGGAATAACAAAAAACAGTTCTCCCTCATTCCTGGCAAAAACTTTAGTTGGTCCGTAACTTAAAATCTTTGAAAGCACCTTATTCTCGTCATCAGTTAACTTTGACTTCAAATCCATCAAATGAACGTAATGAGTTGTAATTGAAGCAATACTGATATTTTCATTTTGCAAAGCTGATTTTATTTTTTCGAGTCTGAAATTGGAGAGTGCAGAAGAACCTAAAATGATATCCATCAGAATATTCCTAGTATAAAAGAAATAACAGAAGTGTTAAAAAGCCATATATTCTATAGCGTAATTGAGCATATTTTACCATAATAATCTCTATAAACTGATTTTAAATAAAGAGAATAGATTTAAGAATGTTACTGTACACAGCATTTAAGAGAATTAGCTTACGGCGCCTAATTGTCATTAACTTTAGTTTCGCAAATGTTTTTGGGTAGACTAAATAGTCTTCCAGCCTTATTTGATCGGGCTTACCGCCTATCACAGTTCTTTAAAAATAGATTTTGATTATTGGGGACAC